>Ga0193717_1000145_pt1 | contig 69151 bp, 49 predicted proteins | sample U2c2metaG_FD_145900 | JGI IMG/M metagenome (GOLD analysis project Ga0193717, IMG submission 145900) | Soil microbial communities from a riparian zone of the East river system, Colorado, United States - U2c2 | ecosystem: Environmental > Terrestrial > Soil > Riparian zone | place: USA: East River... | reverse complement strand
GGCGGGGAATGGAAGGCTACCTAGCACGTCCACGTCGGGTACGCACGCATGAACGTTTAAAGTTCTGCGTGGTTTACTTTTGGTTGACCCTCTCCGGGACCTTCCGAAAAACCCGGTTATAGATTTTGTGCACGACGATAAGTGCTCGGTGCTAGCTCAATCGGAACTTCGACGATAAGCACCACGGTCTGAACCAAGCCCATCGTCATGGTGATTGAGTGGTCCGAGTGGGCGATTCGTAGCGCCTAAATGCTTGCACGGATATACACCCTGCTTTAGAATTTGCAGCAAGGTGGAAACCCCTGTAAATAGCTGATTTGTTGAGTGGTGGGCAGAGAGGGACTCGAACCCCCGACATCCTGCTTGTAAGGCAGGCGCTCTAACCAACTGAGCTATCCGCCCACTTCGATGAAGTGTGACATCACCAGTGTATGGGACAGGCGTGGGAGATGCAATTGGCCTGTCTGTGTGGGATGAGCAATTTGTCAGGAGAGGGAGTTCCGTCTATCTTCATTGCTTGTATGCGTTTGAAGGTATCTGACCGGAAGGAAGATGAGACAGCATGGGGATTCGTTTGCATTTCTGGGGCGCAGCGCGGACGGTTACAGGATCGTCGCATCATCTGGAGTGTGCGGGACGTCAGATTCTTCTGGACTGCGGCCTGTTTCAGGGCAAACGGCAGGAAGCCCAGGCGATCAACAAGCACCTGGCGTTGAAGCCGGAGGAGCTGGCGGCCCAGAACGGAAACGCGCTGAGCGCGGTCGTGCTCTCCCATGCGCATATCGATCACAGCGGAAATCTTCCGGGGCTGGTGAACCAGGGATATCGCGGGCCGATTTATACCACGCAGACGACGATCGATCTCTGCGACCCGATGCTGAAGGACAGTGCGCATATTCAGGAAGGTGACGCAGACTTCATGAATCGGAGGAGATCGCGCCGCAAGATGGTTGGGGTTCCTCCTGGAGCGGAGCCCGTCGAGCCGCTCTATACCCAGGAGGATGCCGAACAGGTTCTACGCCAGATGCGTCCGGTAAAGCTGCACGAGCCGACTGTACTGACAGGTTCGACCAAAGACGAGGGGTTCAGCGTTTCGCTGACGAACGCGGGGCATATGCTGGGCTCGACGTGCGTGCTGGTGGAGGCTATGGAACGAGGACAGAAGACGCGCCTGCTGTTCTCGGGGGATGTGGGGAGAAAGAACCTTCCGATTATCCAGGATCCGGATGAGGCTCCTGCGGCCGATTACCTGATCATGGAGAGCACCTATGGAAATCGTCTGCACCAGCCGCCCGGACCGGTGAAGCAGAAGCTGGCCAGGTTGGTGAACCGTGTTGCGGCTCGTGGAGGGCGCATCATCGTTCCGGCCTTTGCCGTGGAAAGAACGCAGCAGCTGGTGATGCTGCTGCACGAGCTCACGGAAGAGAAGCAGATTCCCGAGCTTCCCATGTTTGTGGACAGTCCTCTGGCAAGCAAGGTTACGGAGGTGTTTCGCAAGCATACGGAAGACTGGGACCAGGAGATCAGCGGATATTTTCAGAAGGGGATCGATCCCTTCGGTTGGGAGCGACTGCGGTATACGCAGACGGTGCAGGAGAGCAAGGCGCTGAACGACCTGCATGTACCGTTCATCGTGATGTCGGCTTCGGGAATGTGCGAGGCGGGAAGGATTCTGCATCACCTGAAGAACGGGATTGAAGATCCCCGCAACCTGATCCTGATTACCGGCTACCAGGCTGCGAATACGCTGGGACGCAAGCTGGTGGACAGGCTTCCGGAGGTGAATATCTTTGGCGAGCCGATGCGGCTTCGCGCGGAGGTCGACTCCATCGGCGAGTTGAGCGGACATGCCGACCAGCACGAGCTGCTGTCATGGATGGAGCCTGCGGTGAAGAGCCTGAAGAAGGTTTTCCTGGTGCATGGGGAGCCTCTGGCGCAACAGGCCCTGCAGGAAGAGATCCAGCGGCGTTATGGGCTGGAGGTCGTTTGCCCGGTTCGAGGCGACCGGTTCGAGGTCGGCTAGTTCTGTGGTGCAGGTTATGGCGCTCTCAAACGCGAATCACCTCGATGCCGGAGCTGTGAAGCGTCTCCACATCCTGCTCCGAGATCTGGTTGTCCGTGATGACAGTGTGGATGGCTGAGGGAGGAACGATCAGCGCCAGGCTTCTGCGGTTGAACTTCGTGGAATCGCACACTGCGACGACCCGTCTGGAGGCTTTAACCATGGCGCGGTTTACGCGCGATTCGAGAACGTTCGGCGTGGTTAAGCCGACGGTCGAATCGAATCCATCCACGCCGAGAAACAGGATATCGGCGTGAATCTCGCTCAGCATCTCTTCCGCCAGCGGACCGACGAGCGAGAAGGAGTTCTTCCGCAGGGCGCCGCCGATGAGGATGACCTCGAATTCGGTGCTGGCGAGCTCGGAGGCAATGTTGACCGCATTGGTGATGATCGTCAGCCGATTAAAGCGGCGCAGGGATTGTGCGACGGCCGTGGTGGTGGTGCCGGAGTCGAGCAGGATGCATTGGCCGTCGTGCACCAGCTTGGCGGCGGCTTCGGCGATGCGCTGCTTTTCCTTGAGCCGCCGAAGCTGCTTCTCCTTCAGGGTCAGGTCCATCAGGGTGGTGACCTGGGGAGCGAGCGCTCCTCCGTGGGTTCGCTGGACTAACCCCCTGCCCTCAAGATTGTCGAGGTCTTTGCGGATGGTGATGCGTGAGATTCCGAGTGCATCCGAGAGCTCGGCGACCAGGACCCTGCCGTCTTTCTGGATCTGGGCGAGCACGTGCTGACGCCGTTCCTCAATCAGCATTGGATTGCCTTTTTGTTTAATTTGCGCCGATTTCTTTTTCATAGCCATTCTGGGTGCAATCCATCCTACATTCTTCTCGTGTAGGAAATTGTCCCGATCAGGACGGCACTTTTATGGCGCGAGGAGCATGAAGGAGGGGCTTTTGTCCGAGGCCCGCCGTGACCTTGACCTTGCGAATCGCGGCACGATCGCAAGGTCAACTGTCAGGATGCTCTCATTGGAGACCTCTTCTGCGTTAGCGAGATGAGGCAGAGCGAATCGGGAAAAGCCGACGGAGTCGCTCGTCGCGGAGCCAGAGGCCTGCCCAAAGGACGACGCCAATGAGGACTGGGACCAGGCTGCCGGCGATCGACTCGCCACTGCGGAGATTGATGGCGGTGGCCCCGCCGAGATAGGCGGTCATCAGGACGGCGCCAGAGAACGATGTTCCCGGGATCAGATAGAGCGCGATGCAGATTATCTCGATGAAGGCGAGATGATGAATGTGGTGTAGAGGGAAGAGTGGCGGCGGCGATCCGGCCTGAGGGGTGTAGGTGAGCTTTATCACGGCGGTGAAGAGAATGAGAAGCGCGGAGAGGCCAGTGCAGACATAGCCGGTCCAGAGGAGTTTCTTCGATTGGGTCGATGCGGCTGGGCGGTTGGTCACAGGGAAGAGCTCACGGAGGCTGCGGTCACGCAGCCAGATGCCTCCCCAGATAAAAAGCGCAATGTAAATGGGGAAGAGAATGTGGGAGAAGAGTGGGTTATCGACGCGAAGGTGCAGCGCGATGGCTCCGCCGAGATAGCCGGTGAACAGTAACGCGCCAAGCACTGATGTGACCGGAATCGCGTACAGCGCAAGGCAGGCCAGCGCGACGACGCCGATGCCCGGCGTGAGATGCATGGGGAAGCCAAGCTGTCTCTGCGTCTCAACGACCTGCGGGATGGTGGTGAATTTCATGCCCGCATCCATCAGGAGAAAGAGGATGGCGAGCGCGGTAAGGGTATAGCCGGTATAGAGCCGGGCCTTCGATGGGGCGGTTTGGATGTCGACTGTCATGTGCGATCTTCTCTCGATAGGAAATTGGGAAACAGGCCGCGGCGTCTCGGTGCGCCGCGGCAGTTGGCTTCAGGGGGCGATTACTTCTGACGCGAGATGAGCTCGGCGCGAAGGCGCTCTTCGCTCTCGCGGACCTCGGCGGGGAGTTCAGAGCCGAAGTCTTCGAGCTCGAAGACCTGGCGAATTTCGATCTCGCTCTCCTCGTTGAAGGGGTTGGGGCAGCGCTTGACCCACTCGATGGCGTCTTCTATTGATTTGCACTGCCAGATCCAGAAGCCGGCGACGAGTTCCTTGGTCTCAGCGAAGGGCCCATCGGTGACAGTGCGCTTGCTGCCGCTGAAGTGAACACGCGCGCCCTTTGAGCTGGCTTGAAGTCCCTCGCCGGCAAGCATGATGCCAGCGGCGACCAGCTCTTCATTGAACTTGCCCATCTCCGTGAGGAGCTTTTCGTCGGGGAATATTCCCTTCTCGGAGTCGGGAGTGGCTTTGATGATGATCATGAATCGCATTTGAATGAGGTCCTTTTCTGGGAATAGAAGTTTATAGGGTCAGGATGCTTTTCTGGCGTGGGGTTGCATCTCGGCATATCCGGCGGCGGCTTTCTGAACATCGGGTGGGAAATCGGCGAGTTCCTGTACCTGGCGAATCTCGATGGTTTCGTTGGGAGAGGCGGGGCATCGCTTCGCCCATTCAATAGCCTCTTCGCGGGAGCGGACCTGGATCATCCAGTAGCCGCCAAGGACCTCTTTCACCTCAGCGAAGGGGCCGTCGGTGACATGGGGCTTACCGTCGGGGAAGGTTACACGCGCTCCTGTCGAGGGAGGATGAAGGCCGTCAAGCGCAAGAAGAATGCCTGCTTTTTTGAGGGACTCGTTGTACTTCATCATGGCGGATACGGTCTCGGCGCTGGGCATGGTGTCCGGCGCGGCGCTTTCGTAGCCTTTGGGAATCATCAGCATCATGAATCGCATGGGTTTTCTCCTAAACGGGTTGTTCCTGGTGGCTGAGTTTGATGGACTCGATGCAGTTGTCGCCTTCCTGGATGAGGCGGATTTCGACTTCGCCGTCTCCGGCGATGTCAAGAAACTCGCGCGCCTCGGCGATGGCTTCCTGCTTGGAGTTCACGCGAAACATCGCAAACCCGGCGATCAGCTCCTTTGCTTCAGAGAAAGGTCCGTCGGTCACGTTGAGCTTTCCATTGGAGAGCCTGACCTTCGCTCCCTGGCGGGTAGCGCCGCAGCCCTCGGTGGAGAGCAGCTTTCCTTCATGGATCTTCCTCTGGATGAGGTCACCCATACGGGCCATCATCTCGGGTGTGGGTGGAACGCCAGCCTCAACGCTGGCGATGTCGGCGGGGCGAAAAAGCATGAGAAATCGCATCAGAAAAACTCCTATAGTGATTTGTTGGGATCAGGCGTTGGGTTGGTTGCAGTTGACCATCCAGGGAATGTCGAAGCGGTCGGTGAACATTCCGAAGCGCGTGGCCCAGAAGGTCGGTTGAATCGGCATGGTGATCTTGCCATCTGCAGAGAGCTCCTTGAAGACGCGCTCGGCCTCTGCGACAACGTCGATCTGGAGATTGACTGAGAAGCCCGCAGGCTTACTGTAATGCTGTGGCGGAGCATCCGAGGCCATCAGAACAGCGTCGCCTACGGTAAGGCGAGCGTGCATAATCTTGTCGCGCCACTCAGGAGCGGTGTGTTGCTCGGCTGGGGTTCCGGCGTGGGGGAGCATAGCCTCAATCTTCCCCTTCAGGACGCGCTCATAGAACTTGAAGGCCTCTTCGCAATCGCCTTTGAAGAGGAGATAGGGTTGAATCTGCATGTGAATCCTCCTTGTTTCCGTTCAGCTTTGAAGAACTCCGACCCGGGAGCGGGGGGCTTTTCTTCGCGCCTTACCTATACGTCGAACGGAGGAGACTCAAATCGACAGCCTTCCGGCTTTTTTTTGGAGTTTTTTTAGCGGCTCGATACAGGCTCTGGTTTGAGCAACTTAGCAGCATCGCGCGAGATCCGCTCCGAGGCGTGAAGCGTGAGCTCGGGGGCGAGCTCCCGGGGAAAGTCTGCCGCCTCGTACACCTGTCGCACTTCCATCTGCGTGTTGAAGTCTCCCGTCATGGTGGGACAGCGCTGGGCCCAGGCGATTGCATCTTCTATGGTGGGGACATCGATGACGGTGTATCCGGCGATCAGTTCCTTCAACTCGGTAAAGGGGCCATCGACGATGGTCTTCTTTCCTTCGGACGCGATGATGCGGACACCCTTTTGACTGGGTTGAAGCCATTCTCCGCCGAGAAGGATTCCAGCGTCGCGCATGTCCTGGTAGTAACGTCCGACGTTGGCCATCAGCTTTTTATCGGGAAGCGCACCGGCCTCCATATATTGATCGCTTCTGCGGATGATCATGAATCGCATCGATACTCTCCAGGCTGGTTTCTGTAGCGCGTAACGATGATATCTGCGAAATGGAGGTCCTGGGCAGGCCGTTCGTCACGAATCGAAGGCTATGATGGAGTTCGTTCATCTAAGGCCGGTTTTTAGGAGTTCCTATGGGTAGAGTATGGCTGCAGGGTATCGCTCTCTTAACGGTTTGCACAGCAGGTCCGATTGGAATGTCCGCGCAGAAGATCCCTCCGCACAAGTCTGCGATTGTGCTGTTCGACGGAAAAGATCTGAAAAATTTCGATGTGTTTTTGAAGAGCAAAGGACTGAACTCCGATCCGGACCATGTCTTTCAGGTGGAGAATGGCGTGATTCACGTCTCCGGCAAAGACATGGGTTACATCATTACCAAAGACGAGTACAAGGATTTTTATCTGCGTGCGGAGTTCAAATGGGGAGAAGGAACCTATGGCAGCCGCGAAGGAAAGGCTCGAGACAGCGGCATCCTCTACGATGTGCAGGGTGAGCAGAAGGTCTGGCCGCGTTCGGTCGAGTTTCAAATCAAAGAGGGCGGCACAGGCGACTTCTGGCTAACCGATGGAGCAGCCATTACCGGCAAGGACGGCCAGCGAGTCACGGGGCCTCCCGGCAAGGCATTAAGGATTGGCCGCTTCGGCAGCGGGCCAGTGGAGGGTGATAACGTTGTTGGGTTTCGTTCCGCGACGGGTGAGGTGGAGAAGCCGCATGGTGAATGGAACGTTCTGGAGTTAGTGACCCAGGGAAACAATGTGAAGCAATATGTGAATGGGAAGCTGGTGAATGAGGGGACCGATCCTTCACCCTCGAGCGGAAAGATCCTGTTTCAGTCCGAAGGAGCAGAGGTTTATTTTCGGGATATGACGCTGTATCCGCTGAAGTGAACTTTACGAACCCTTTGTAAGCCTCGGGAGATACGGCATGCGATTCTGGCGAAGATCTTCGATCGTCGCATTGTCTTTTTGTGTGATGTTTGCCGTTGAGGGAAGAGCGCAGACAGCGGTGAATGCTCCTGCGGCTTCGGCCGACCAGCAACCGCGGTTTACCGGGACGTATCGGTATGCAGGTGGTGCGCAGGAGGACGAGGCAAGGAAGGCGGCGATCGATCATGCCGTGGAGAACATGTCTTCCTTCACTCGATCGATTGCCCGGAACCGCATCACAGCGACGACGCAGATTCCCAGCTTTTATACGTTCTCCTTCGATCCAGGGAAGATCAAAATTTTGCCCGAGGCGCGGCCTGAGATGATCTCGGGCGATAAAGGAGAGCCTGCGGATTATGTCTATAAAGGGAAGAAGAGCACGTTGACGCAGGCGCTAGCGGGCGATCGGATCACGCAGGTTTTTGTGTCGGACGATGGGAAGCGCGAGAACGTGTTCACCCTTTCGAGGGATGGGCAGATGTTGACGCTCAAGGTGACGGTAATGAGTTCGCGGCTTTCGAGTCCGGTTGCTTATAGCTTGTCGTATAAGAAGGCTGATTGAACGAAAGCATTGCAATCCGGTAACAGTAAGATAAGTGACGTGAAAAGTGCCGATAGCAATTTCTGAGTATTCCCATGCTTGGGCCGAGTATGACCGGCGCTGGTTGGCTGCTTGGATCATTCCTTTGTTCTTGATTGGGTGTTATGTGGGCAGTGAGATCATTACGCACAACACTCCTTGGGTTGGATGGCTTATTGCAGAATTTGTAGCTTATGTCTTCTTCTACCTTCGTTTTATGAGGTGGTGTTGCCCGCGCTGTGGTGCGCGCGTAAGCATCCCAAGGACACATGGAGTGTGGAGAGCATCAGGATGTCCATCTTGTGGTTTGCCACGGACGTAGAGATTTAGTGAAGATCGAGCTGAAAGAATGCTCAAGTTCGCACTGACAAGTCTGCGGCTTTCGATTCTCACGGTGGTTACTTAAAGAGCCCGGACAATTCATCGAGAAACCGTTTTGAAAAGTCCTGACCAGGTTGGTGAAGTTCTTCGCGGATGTTCGTCTCACGGTCACGAAAGCGATAAATCTCAATCCGATCTTCAAAGACTTCGAGTTGAAAATCCGACCACGAAATAATCAAGGTATTCCAGTAGCCTTTACCGATTTGCTCGGGTAATGGAGAACGGCAGCGACATACAGCCAATAGATCTCGAACATTTAAAACTGTCTTGGTTTCGAATGGCTCGGTGCTCGTTCGCACAACTTGCTTCGCTGCTGCTTCAACCGTATTCCAACCGGAGAATAAGTCACTCATTACCGCGTAAGCCGTTCAAGATGCCGGAAGCCGCCGGTGGCGATAAACATCGTTAGGAAGACTGACAGGTTGTAGCAGGCGTGGACTAACGTGGAGCTGGCGACAGAGCGCGTCCTGATGCGAACTATCGTCAGCACCAGCGAAACACAGAAGAGTACGAAGAGCGCGACCCAGGCGTGGGCCAGTTGTTCGGCGTGCAGCAGTGCGAAGAGGATGCTTGAGAGGATCGCCGAGAAGATGACCGCGGCGAGGGTTAAGCCGGTGGTGTTGTGCCAGCGCTCGCGGGCGGCGGGGGTTTTGGGTAACGAGAGCCAGTCGTAGGCGATTGCGAAGGCGGGGAAGAGGAAGCCGCGGAAGGCGATCTCCTCGAACATCGGCGCGAGCAGGGTGCCGAAGGCGGTGATCAGCCAGACGTCGGAGGGGGTGCGGAAGAAGTTGTCCATGGGAATGGACTTGGGGACGGGGATCAGAGACGAGACCGCCTGAACGGCGAAGCCCGCGATCAGGCCGATAGGGATGAGCTTGTAGGCGTTACGGCGCGCAGTGGCGAAGTCCCACTGGATGCCGTTGGCGAAGCTTCGCTGCCATAAAAAAGGAAAGAAGAAGAAAGAGACAGCGAGCGAGACGACGTAGGTGACCGCCTCGGCTCCGACGATCAGCTTGGGATGCATGACGCCGGTTGCGGTCTTGTGCGGGTCGGCGACCGGGTGGGCGAGGCCAAGCAGCGAAACCTGCGCGAAGAGCAGAAGCAGGAAGGTGAAGGAGAGGAACAGCACGGCGTGGCCGATGTTGGGGACGCGAGCCGGGACGCCGGGGCCGGGAGCATCGGACGGTGGCGGGGCTTCAATAATAATGGCCTCGCCGTTGGGCGGGAGGGTCATGCCTGGAGTCGGTTCGGTGGCTGCAGCTACGGGGATGCGGAGGTCAGGCTGGCTTACGGCTAAAGCCTTGGACAGGGAAAGAGCATCTGGCGTACCGGGGGTACCTGGCTCGGTGGCGGGTTGAAGCGGAGGTGTGAGGGGGTCGCTCATGCCTTCTTCTTTGCTTTGGCAGCGGTCTTCTTTACTTCGGTCTTCGCGGTCTTCTTTGCTGCGGAGGTCGCTTTCTTCGGCTTTGCGGATCTTTCCGTCTCGGCCAGTTTAGATGCCCGAGGGGTGGGAACGCCGGTTTTCTTCTCGGGAGGGGCGAACTTGCCGCGGACCATCTTTTCGGGGTCGGCGGCGGCGCGGATGCTGGAGGGCTGCGGTCCGGCGTGACTGGTCCCGTTCCGGGTGCCGGCGAGCTGTGCAGGAGTGTAGTGGCGGGCGAGAAACTCGGCGGTGTAGGAGCCGGCGACGGTAGCGACCTGCTCCGGGGTTCCGTGGGCGATGATGCGTCCGCCACCTTCGCCGCCCTCGGGACCGAGGTCGAGGATGTAGTCGGCGTTGCGGATGATGTCGAGGTTGTGCTCGATGATCATGACGGTGTTGCCAAGGTCGGTGAGGCGGTGCAGCACCTCGAGCAGCTTGCGGACGTCGTCGAAGTGGAGGCCGGTGGTGGGTTCGTCGAGCAGGTAGAGGGTGCGGCCGGTCTGGCGTTTGGAGAGCTCGCGGGCGAGCTTCATGCGCTGGGCCTCGCCGCCTGAGAGCGTGGTGGCGGACTGGCCGAGGTGGATGTAGCCGAGGCCGACGTCGACGAGCGTTTGCAGCTTGGCGTTGACGGTGGGGATGTCCTTGAGAATGGGCAACGCGTCTTCGATGGCGAGGTCGAGCAGGTCGGCGATGGAGTAGCCGTTGAACTTTACGGCGAGCGTCTCCTGGTTGTAGCGGCGGCCGTTGCAGACCTCGCACAGGACGTAGACGTCGGGGAGGAAGTTCATCTCGATGCGGCGCTGGCCTTCGCCCTGGCAGGCCTCGCAGCGGCCGCCCTGCACGTTGAAGCTGAAGCGGCCAGGCTTGTAGCCGCGTTCCCGCGACTCGGGCAGCATGGCGAAGATGTCGCGGATGGCGGAGAAGACTCCGGTGTAGGTCGCGGGATTCGAGCGCGGTGTGCGGCCGATGGGCGACTGGTCGATCTGAATGACTTTGTCGAGCTGTGCGATTCCGCGCACTTTGCCGTGCTGGCCGGGCTCTTCGCGCGAGCCGTAGAGCTCCTTGGCGAGGGCGCGGTAGAGGATGTCGTTGACGAGTGTGCTCTTGCCGGAGCCTGAGACGCCGGTAATGACCGTCATCACGCCAAGGGGGAAGTGGGCGGTGACGTTCTGCAGATTGTGCGCGTGCGCGTTCTCGACGGTGATCCAGTTGCCGGTGAGTGGGCGCGGAGCTTGTCCCGGTGTGGGACGCGTAACGATGTCGATCTTTCCGGCGAGATACTGGCCTGTGACGGAGGCCGGGTTGTCCATGATCTGCTGCGGGGTTCCGTCCGCGATCAGGAGGCCACCGTTCTTGCCGGCACCAGGGCCGAGGTCGAGGACGTAGTCGGCTTTGCGGATGGTGTCTTCGTCGTGCTCGACGACGAGGACGGTGTTGCCGAGATCGCGCAGGTTTTCGAGCGCCTGGATGAGGCGCTGGTTGTCGCGCTGGTGCAGGCCGATGGAGGGCTCATCGAGGACGTAGAGGACGCCGCGGAGTCTCGAGCCGATCTGCGTAGCGAGGCGGATGCGCTGGCCTTCGCCGCCGGAGAGCGTGGCGGCGGAGCGATCGAGCGAGAGATAGCCGAGACCGACGGCGTTGAGGAATTCGAGTCGTTCGATGACCTCGCGTTGGAGGCGGTCGGCGATGATCCGCTCGCGTCCGGTGAAGTTCATCCCGCGAGCGCTGATGAGAGCGCGCTCGAGCGAGAGTCCGGTGAAGTCGGCAATGCTCTCGTTGTTGACGGTGACAGCGAGCGACTCTGGACGCAGACGCTTGCCGTGGCAGCGCGGGCAGGTGGTCGCGGACATGTACTGCATCATGTACTCGCGATAGCCCTCGGACTTGGTGTCCTCGAGATTGGCGCGGAGATAGGCGAAGATGCCGTGGAAGCCGGTTCGGCCGGCCTCGCCTTTCGGAGGACCGTAGAGGAAGAGGTTCTGCTGCTCCGGCGTGAGTTGCTCGAAGGGCTTGCGGATGTCGATCTTGTACTTCTCGGCGGCGAGCTTGATAAGGCGCAGGAGATATTGCGAAGCCGAGCCCGGACCCATGGCTCCATCGAGGAGAGGCTTGGACCAGTCGGTGATGGTCTTGGCGGGGTCGAAGTCGTAGATGCTGCCGAGTCCGTGGCACTCGGGGCAGGCTCCGTAGGCGGAGTTGAAGGAGAAGCTGCGCGGCTCGAGCTTGGGAACGTTGATGCCGCAGTCCGGGCAGGCCATCGACGAGGAATAAAGCGTCTCTTCCTGCTTGCGGGTGACGGGGTCCTGGATGCCGATGAGGACGAGGCCGTTGGCCATCTGCAGGGCCTTGGCTACGGCGGCCTCTAGGCGGCGCGTATCGTAGCGCGGAGCGGCGTCGGCGAGTGCGGCTGTCGTGTCTTCCGGCGGGAGAGCTTTCAGGATGATGCGGTCGACGATGGCCTCGATGGTGTGGTTCTTGCGCTTCTCGAGACGCATGCCTTCGGTGATCTCGGCCATCTCTCCGTCGATGCGGACGCGGAAGCCCTGCTTGTCGATGGCCTCGAGCTCTTCGCGGAACTCGCCTTTGCGGCCGCGCGCGATGGGGGCGAAGACAGTAATGCGCTCGCCGGGGGCGAGAGAGACGATGCGTTCAACGATCTGGTCGGCGGACTGGCGCGAGATGGTGCGTCCACAGTTGGGGCAGTGAGGCTGGCCGACGGAGGCGTAGAGCAGGCGGAGGTAGTCGTAGATCTCGGTGATGGTTCCGACGGTGGAGCGCGGGGAGCGCGAGGTGGTCTTCTGCTCGATGGAGATGGCGGGCGAGAGACCGTCGATGGAATCGACGTCGGGGCGCTCCATCTGGTCGAGGAACTGTCTCGCATAGGCGGAGAGGGTTTCGACGTAACGGCGCTGGCCTTCGGCGTAGATGGTGTCGAAGGCGAGCGAGGATTTTCCGGAGCCGGAGAGTCCTGTGACCACGGTCAAGGTGTTGCGTGGGATGGAGACCGAGACGTTGCGCAGGTTGTGTTGCCGCGCGCCGCGCACGGTGATGTGCGTAATACCCTGAGACCTTCGTGGAGTTGTTTGTGTCGTGCCCATAGACAGTGAGTGAGGCTTTATGGCCAAGGTTCTAGGATACGGCATTTGAGCGTCTGGCGTGTGTGGCCCCGAAGTGCCCGAGGTAGTTCCGAATTGGGCGAATGTACCCGAAAACACAATATCGAAAAGCGCACAGGGGATTGTAATCGGCCTGCAGTCTGTAAAAATAAATGGACGGAAGTGATCCAGGAGCAGCAGTGAATTCGTCGATCGTTCTTATCTCAGCAGTTCTGGCGTCGTTAGCAACCGGGGTGCTGACAGCCTATGGAATCTGCATGACCATGTTTCGCCTCTTCCGGATCCATGCCCGGCAGGTCGCGGCGGAGAAGCAGTCGCGTGCGGTTGTATCAGGGCCCAGCACGGTTTGAGGGGTAACCCCTCCCCCCTCTTTTTTGACAAAGTCTTCAATTGATAGAACTTAGGTCCGGACCTCTGTGTCGGGCTCCTGGAACATCCTCATTCGACTTCCGCACAGGGCAGGTCTTCGGCTCCCATCGGCGCATTTCGTTTGCTCAGGGTCGGCTCAGAACGGTGGGAGAAGTTGGCACGGAAAAGCCCCGAAAGGTTTCGGGGCTTTTCTGCGGCTGCTTTTAGTATATCGATTTGCGTGGAACTCTTCGGCAGTGTGGATGTGTTTTGATTTGTGTAGTTTATGTGGTTTTGGGACTTGACAGTGATGATGAGGCTGCCTGGGTTCTGTGGGTGAGGATGCATCCTGCAAAGATGACGTATTTGGAGTGGGCGGCTTTCGCTCAGGGTTCGAAGAGGAACACCTGGGCTTAGTGAGGCTGCTGCTGCTGTTGCTGCTGACGGAGCTTCATGAGCTGATCGTAGATCTGCTGTGGCGTTCTCGTTCCGTTGGGCGGCTGGTCGGGATCGGTGGAAGGGGCTGGTGCTCCGGGCATGGAGCCTGGAGGAGCTGCTGCTGCAGGTGCCTGACCGGCGGGCACGGACTCTGATGGATTGTTGGAAGGATCAACCGGAGTGTCATCTGAGTCGGCATTGTCATTCGCACGCATGGCGTTGGGGTTCGGAGGTGTGGGGCCACCGCCACGCGGAGTCAGGATGAGTTCCGCCGGTTTGTTTTCGATGCTTGAGACGAAGAGCACATTGCTGCCTGTACCGTCGAGGAGTTGACCAAGCACCTGCGAAGGGATGTCGGGACCATAGCTTCCGAAGACACGTTCCTCCGCAACACCGCCGGTGATAGTGATTCCGGTGATCTGCGAGATCTCGCGGAGGATCTGGTTGAGGCTGGAGTTCTGTGCAACGACCGTGAGCTGGTGATCGAGATAGGTGATCTTCGCGCGATTGGCGGGAGCCTGAGCGGGGGGGAGTGGCGATGGCTGTTCTGCCGCGGTGGGTGTGGTCGCGGGGAGCGTTGCTGGGGTGGGAGCGTTTTGCTGCGGAGCGGAGACCGGCGACGGCGGCGCTTGTGCGCAGAGGGGGGCCGTAGCGAGGCAGATCAGCATGGACAGTCGTGATGGGTTAAGGGTGCGCATGCTCTGGGTTCTATGGTACGACGCTTCGGGTTCTGGAAGGTCATCGCGGGTACTTCGGGGTGGTGGAAAGCTGGATCGCGTTTGCGCGATTGGCCCATTTTAAGCGGCGAAGACGGGGTACCCGATTTTAGCCGTGTGATTTTGGGGCTGCTCGGGCTAAATACAGGGATTCCTCGGCTTCGCTCGGAATGACGATATTCGGGTGGGCTTCGCTCGGAATGACGGTATTTCTCGGGATGACGGTATTGTTGTGTGCCGAACGCCTGTGAAAACACCCCAGGTCTGAGGAACGGGACCTGGGGTGTGCATTTTTGCGTGTCTCTCAAGTGAACCTGTTTGGCTGGTTCGGGATCAGGCGGTTCGTGTTGCTCCCAGACGCGGGACGAGCAGTTGGAAGATGAGGAGCGCGGTGACGTAGGCGAAGCCTGCCAGGGCGAAGATGGGTAACGGATGAAGGGAGAAGTAGTGGGAGACGATCCAGGTGAAGATCGCTCCTCCGGCAGCTCCAGCAGCTCCTCCAATACCTACGACCGTGCTGATGCTGGTGGAGGGAAACATGTCGGGCGGGGTGGAGAAGAGATTGGCGGACCAGCCCTGATGGGCTGCAGTGGCCAGGCAGAAGAGAGCGATGGCGGGCCAGGCGTTGGTGGGGAAGAGAGTGTGCATGTGAGGCACGAGCATGATGGGCAGAACGCAGATGGCGCAGATGAGCATTGCCGTCTTGCGGCCTGAGTTGACGCTGCGACCGTGTTTCATGAGGAAGCCGGAGAGCCAGCCGCCTGCGATGGAGCCGACACTGGCCATGGTGTAGATGACGATGAGCGGATATTTGACGTGATTGAGATCGAGGCCGTAGTTGTCGTTGAGGAACTTGGGAAGATAGAAGAGATAAAACCACCAGATAGGATCGGTTAGTCCTTTACCAAGGAAGAAGGCCCAGAAGCCGCGGTGGCGGACGAGGACGGAGTAGATGGGCTTGCCCTGGGTTACGGGGGCGAGATCGGCCTGGGTCTGGGTGAGTCCGCGGCGGAGTTTGTTGTAGGGGAAGAGCAGCCAGATGACGCACCAGACGAGGCCCATGGAGCCGGTGGTGATGAAGGCCGCGTGCCATCCCCAACGCATGGTGACGGCAGCGATGAGGATGGGAGCGATGAAGGCGGAGGCGTTGGAGCCGGAGTTGAAGAGACCGGTGGCGAGGGCGCGCTCTTCGGACGGAAACCACTCGCTGGTGGCTTTAATGGCGGCGGGGAAGTTTCCAGATTCGCCGAGACCGAGGAAGACACGGGCGATACAGAAGCCGGCGACGCTGCCGACGAGAGAGTGGCTGATGGAGGCGCATCCCCAGACGAGGATGGCGATGGCGTATCCGGTCTTGGTGCCGAGCTTGTCAATGATGCGTCCGGCGAAGAGGAAGCCGATGCCATAGGCGATCTGGAAGTAGATGAGGACGCGACCGAAGTTGATGTTGTAGGCGGTCTGGTGAGCAGCGTCGACGCCGGGGATCCAGCCCATGAAGCTGAGGTGCAGGAGCGGCTCGATGAGGGAGAAGACCGAGCGATCCATATAGTTGATGGTCGTCGCTAGGAAGAGAAGGAAGCAGACGAACCAGCGAACGTTGGACGTCCCGGGGGCGGCGATGGTGAAGCCCGAATCGGACGGGCGGATGGCAGGATTCGTCGACATGAATCTAAAGCTCCGGCGGCAATGCTGGTCGGACCATTGCTGGAAAAGGGCCGCGAAGGCCGTTGGAAGTCAATGAGATTAGTTTCTGCATGAGGATAGCTTCTGGACGGTCAGGTATGTCAAGGAGCAAACGAAGTGGAGGGTCAGATAAGTGGTCCATCCAATCATTGCCGATGCGGGTGATGGCGAGCCTGGATTGTTTGAGGTCAGGAGAGGATGCGGATCGTCTGGTGAAGACCCCGGTTTCGCGCCGAAGATGGTCACCCGGCTTTGATTTATGGGTGGAGAGATCCTGCAAAGAAATACAGGGATTCCTCGGCTTCGCTCGGAATGACGCATGGGTGAGGGTATGGCGTGGGCGTCCTGCAAAGAGATACAGGGATTCCCTTCGGTTTCGCTCAGGGCAGGCTCTCGGTTTCGCTCGGAATGACGGTAGAGGTGACAAGGTGATTCTGAGGCGAGAAGGACGCCGGGTGAAGAGTTGTCTGCACTCCGGCGTCCTGTCGGTTCTTGTCTTGCTGGTTATTTGGTGGTGTTGAGGACCAGTACGGTGGCGATGGGGTCGAGCGCCTTTGCGGGGAGCTGGACGTCGAGCGCGGTACCGTTCTGGGTGAACTTGAGCGGTTTGTGCGCAGAGTCGGCGAGCAGATAGGCTCCCGTGACCTTGCGCGGCATCTTGTCGACGTGGAAGCTGCCCTTCCAGTCGAAGATTTCGACGTAGACCTTGTTGCCCTTGGTGGTGGAGCGCCAGTTCCAGTTAGGAGTGAACTTCGCCTTGCCACGCTTGTCTTTTTCCGTGTTGCTGAAGGTTCCGGTGGGCACGTCGAAGATGGTTGCCGAGGTGCCGTAGATGGCCTCGCCGTTGACCTTCATCCACTTGCCCATGGCCTGGAGGCGCTCGACCTCAGGCTGGGGAACGATGCCATGGGAGTCGGGACCGATGTTGAGCAGGTAGTTGCCGCCCTTGCTGGCGATGTCGATGAGATTGCGGAGCAGGGTCTCTTCGGATTTGAAGTTGGTGTCGAAGGATTTGTAGCCCCAGGTGTCGTTGATGGTCATGCAGGACTCCCAGTCTTCGCCGGGGAAGCCTTGCGGTGGAACGTATTGCTCGGGGGTTTCGGTGTCGCCCTTATAGGTTCCGCCGAGGCGGTTGTTCCAGATGAGGTTGGGGTACTTGTTGAGCAGCTTGACGACCTCAGCGGAGCGCTCGGGGGTCATGGCCTTGCCGGGAGTATCGAACCAGACGACGACGGGGTAGCCCTTATAGTTCTCGAGCAACTCCTTGATCTGGGGGATGGACTTCTTGTGGAGATAGTCGTCGAAGGAGCCGTCCTGGGCCTTGTCCCAGTGGCCGGTCTCCTTGTTGTGGTCGCCGCGAACGGCAGCGCCACCGCCGGGTGCGGTCCAGTCCTGCGACTGGGAATAGTAGAAGCCAAGCTTCACTCCCTGCTTGCGGCACTCTTCGGCGAGCTCTTTGAGGGGATCGCGTTTAAAGGGGGTGGCAGCGACGATGTTGAAGGGGTCGACCTTGGAGTTGAACATGGCGAAGCCGTCGTGATGTTTCGCGGTAATGACGATGTACTTCATGCCCGCGTTCTTGGCGAGGGCAACGACGTCATGCGCGTTGAAGCCGGTGGGGTTGAACTGCGTGGCGAAGGCCTTGTAGTCGGCGACGGGGATGGAGAGGTCATTCATGATCCATTCGCCGATGTGGTCGGTGCGCTTGCCGTGCCACTCGCCGGCGGGGATGGAGTAGAGGCCCCAGTGAATGAACATGCCGAAGCGGGCGTCACGCCACCAGGCCATGCGGGCGTCGCGTTGAGCTGGCGTCTCCTTGTCCTGGATGGAGGGGACAGGATGGTTGGTGGGAGTGGCGTCCGGCTTGCTGCCCTCAAGCTGGGCGTAGCCGAGCGATGCGGATGCGAGCAGGAGTCCGGTTGCGATGCTTCGGTGCAGAAGATTCACGGGCGTTCCTTTAGGTAAATTTACGGCACGGGAATTATAGGTGAAAGTATTTGTTCATGGGTGCAAATGTATTTGCGGCTAGATTCGGGAGGTTTTTCAAGGCGGGGTTATTATCGCACTGGTGAGCGGAGGAGAGACGAAGACGGCAGGAGCGCAGGGGATGCTGGAGCGTCTGCGGGGTGGCGATGTGCGCGCCTTGGCCAGGGCGATCTCGATGGTGGAGGACGGTGTTGCCGGATCGGAAGAGCTGGTGGCAGAGTGCAGGAAACATGCAGGGGAGGCACTGAGGATCGGGGTGACCGGGCCGCCAGGGGCGGGGAAGAGCACGCTGGTGGATCAGATGGCGCGGTGGCTTCGGGAAAAAGGGGAGACGGTGGGGGTGGTGGCGGTCGATCCTTCGAGTCCTTATACAGGCGGAGCTTTGCTTGGGGACCGGATCCGGATGCAGGAGAGGGTGGGGGACGCGGGAATCTATGTGCGGAGTATGGCTTCTCGAGGCGCGGTGGGGGGCGTAGCGCGCGCAGTTCGCGATGTGTGCGATGTGATTGCGGCTTCCGGAAGAAGAAAGATTCTGATCGAGACGGTAGGAGTGGGGCAGGACGAGGTGGAGGTCGCGCGACTGGCGGATGTGACGGTGCTGGTGCTGGTGCCGGGCATGGGCGACGACGTGCAGAGCCTGAAGGCAGGCGTGATGGAGATCGCGGATGTGTTCGTGGTGAACAAGAGCGACTGCGCAGGAGCGGATCAGGTGGTGGGGGAGATTCTCGCGATGCAGGGGCTATCGAGTAGGGAGGAGGGGTGGATTCCGCCTGTGGTGAAGACGGTAGCGACGGCAGGCGAGGGGATCGCGGAGCTGATGGGAGCAATTGCGCGATGTGGAGAGGCGAAGCGCGGGCGGATCGGCTCGGAGGCGGATCGAGAATGGATGAGTGGGTTGCGTCTCGATCACCTGGGCGTTGCGGTGAAGAGCGTTGCCGGAGCACGCGGGTTTTACGAGATGCTGGGAATGTCGGTTGCGCATGAGGAGACGGTGGATCACGAGCAGGTGAGGGTGGCGATGCTGCCGATGGGAGAGAGCCGTTTGGAGCTGCTGGAGCCTACGGCAGAAGACTCCGTGATTGGGCGGTTTCTGGAGAAGCGTGGGGAGGGTCTGCACCATATCGCGATGAAGGTAGCGGATGTGGATGCGATGTTTCTGAGGTTGAAGGAGAGCGGAGTGAGGCTGGCGAGCGATCAGGTTCGAACGGGTGCGGGGGGGCACCGGTATTTCTTTGTGCATCCAGCGAGCACAGGCGGCGTGCTGGTGGAGATTGTAGGTGAAGGATGATGCGACTGCTCTTGATCGACACATGCGGAGCTGTAGGCAGCGTTGCACTGGCGGAGGGTGAGGCTGAGCCGAGGATTGTCGCATCGGAGGTGCTTCCGGGGCGAAGCGCATCGGAGAAGCTGGTGCCGGTGATTCGCCAGATGATGGAGATTGAAGGATGGAAGCTGCGCGAGGTTACGGCGATCGGGGTGGTGCATGGGCCGGGGTCGTTTACAGGGGTGCGTGTGGGATTGAGCGCCGCCAAAGGGTTGAGCGAGGCGGGAGGAGTTCCGCTGGTTGCGGTCTCACGGCTGGCGGTTCTGGCTGGCGCTGCAAGGGAGGCTGAAGGCGATGTATGCGCGGTGCTCGACGCAGGCCGCGGAGAGTTTTACTGCGGCGTTTATGCAGGCAGGCGAAGAATTGTCGAGACACTGTTAAATTCCGAGGAGATTGCCAGGACCGCAGAGAACGTCCGAACTTTGATTGCCTGCGAGGAGCGGGTGGCGGAGGCATTGGGGATTCTTGGGGTGCGCCTTGTAGGTGAGCCCAAGGCAGCGGATGCGCTGCCGTTCGTAATGGAGAGGGTCGCAAAGGGGAACTTCGACGATGCGGCCATGATCGATGCGAACTACCTCAGACGAACGGACCTGGAGATCTCTGCGAAGGCGGCGAAGGGATCGGCTGGGTGAGCCTTAGATTTCAGGTCAGGGCGGCGCGAGCGAGCGAGCTGCCTGCCGTAGTTGCGCTGGAGCGAAGTATTGCGGAGGTTCCGCACTGGGCCGAGGCGGAGTATACGGGGATTTTAGGAGCGGACGCGGGTGCGTCGGTACGACGATGCCTGCTTGTAGCGGAGCGCGCAGAGCAACTCGTGGGGTTTGCGGTTGGCAAGGTTATTGGGAGCGGCCCCGATACCATGGCGGAGCTGGAGAGCGTGGTTGTGGCGGAGGAGGCTCGCCGTGTGGGGATTGGCAGAGCGCTTTTAGAAGGAGTGCTTGCCTGGTGCAGGGAGATGGAAGCTGCAGAGGTGGAGCTGGAGGTTCGGTCGGAAAATTCCGCCGCGATTGCACTTTATCGCAGGATGGCGTTTGTCGAGGTGGGGTTGAGGAAGCGGTATTACCGGGCTCCGGTGGACGACGCGGTGTTGATGAGGATTGAGATCCGGACGGCCGATCCTGGTTGAACGTTCCCGTGTCTTAGAGACAGATGTGGGCACTTGGTGCTTCGGGAGAAGAGTTTTGGGTTGGGGAGAAATCCTGCAAAGAAATACAGGGATTCCTCGGCTTCGCTCGGAATGACGGTTGGTGGGGTTGGGGCTTTGTTCCTCGAAGGCTGGGCTTTTCGATTGAACGGTGTGGAGAAACGGCTTTGCCTCACTTTGTGGGGCTGTGGTAGCTTGTTGAGCCAGCGTTGGGATGTCGATTCAGCTGGAGGTATCTGTCTGATGCAGACTGCTAAATATACGGAGCTCCCGAATTCCGCCCCGCATCCATCCATTCAGCAGCTTGCGCAGGAGCACAGCCTGTACGATCGCAGGCTGGACACGTTGCGCTCGAAACTATTTCTCACGGAACCGGAAAAACTGGAAGAAGTACGATTGAAGAAACTGAAGCTTAGCCTGAAAGATGAGATGGAGAGGCTTCGGCGCATGGAATCGCAACACTAATTTAGAAGGTGATCCGGCCTGCTGGACTCAGGCGCGTGCGCCAGGGGTAGTGTGTGCGCATGGGCCGTATAATCGAGTCACTTATGGTTCGAGATGGATATTTGTACGCGCTTGGTTTAGGAGTCGTGGCAGTGATGGTCTGGCTGCTGACGCATTCCTACCTTCTACTAGCGCTTCCGCTACTTCTTGCGGTTTTTTTTCTATGGTTTTTCCGCGATCCTCAGCGGACGATTCCCGCAGGCGCGGGACAAATTGTGTCGCCGGCGGACGGACTGGTAACCGATACGGAATGGATCGAGACTACGGCGGGAAGCCGGCTGAGGCTGAGCATCTTCCTTAACGTATTCGATGTGCATGTGAACCGCTCTCCTGTATCCGGCACGGTAAAGCTGGTTGAGTTTCGCAAGGGCGCGTTTTTGAATGCGATGAAGGCCGAGTCGGTGCTGAACAATGAGCAGACGCTGATCGTGATCGACGCGGGAGATTACGAGGTGAGCTTCAAGCAAATTGCCGGCCTGCTGGCGCGCCGCATTGTATGCAATGTGAAGGCAGGAGACAGAGTGGAACGGGGACAGCGGGTGGGCCTGATCAAGTTTGGATCTCGCGTGGATGTATTGCTGCCAGCAGAATCAAACCTTAAAGTGAAGAGGGGATCGCGCGTCCGGGGAGGCTCCACCGTGCTGGCAGAGATAGGGCAGCCTGGCGACCGCTCTGCCACGGCTGTGGTGGCTTAATGGGGACGGCATCTTCTGATCTGATGCGGGGCGGAACAGGACGCGGAGAGAGACGCCGGCCGAGCCGAGGTATGTATGTTCTGCCCTCATTGTTTACCGCAGGCAATATCGCTGCGGGCTATTACGCCATCACGCAGAGCATTCAGGGGTCATTTGCGGAGCCGGCGTTTTTCGATCGAGCCGCTCTGGCCATCGGCTTTGCCGTGTTGTTTGACGGCGTGGATGGGATGATTGCGCGGCTTACGAATACGGCCAGCGACTTCGGCCGTGAACTGGATTCACTGGCGGATGTGATTACTTTCGGTGTGGCTCCGAGCCTGCTGGCTTTTCTATGGGGCTTTCGGATGCTTCCGATGACGGAGTATCCGCATCTGCGGGATCGCATTACGCACCTGGGAATCTTTGTCTGCTTTCTTTTTCTGATTTGCGGGGCAAGCCGGTTGGCGAGGTTCAACATCAGCGTCAATCCGCAGCCGAGAAATCCAGGCAGGCCGGGGAAGAAGTATTTTGTGGGAATGCCAATTCCCGCGGGCGCGGGGGTGATTGCCTCGGTCGTGCACTTTGAGAGTGGAGCTCCCATCGCCGATCCACGATGGTCGATTGTGTGGCTCGGCCTGATTCTGTTCACTGGGTTTTTAATGGTGAGCACATGGCGGTTCTGGAGTGGAAAAGAGATTAGCCTGGGTCAGCGTCATCCCTTTCAGCTGGTTGCAGTGATTGTCGCCATAGGGGCATTGGTCGCGCTTTATTCGGAGCATGTGCTGATCATTATTGCGTTGGGATACCTGGTTTCGGGAGTTCTGGCGCGGCTGGCTTATTCGTGGGGACAGAAGAGGCGAAAGGCTGGCGCGCCTCGCTGACCCAGGCGAACGAATCTATGGAATGCAGGTGGAGATGACAAGCAAGGTCTATCGAATTGGTGTGGTAGGAGCTTCGTCGCTGCTGGGCAAAGAGCTGAGCGACGAGCTTGGGGAGTCTCTACTGGCGGCCTCGAGCGTCGTGCTCTTGGAAGATGAGGACGAGACGGCGGGGCAATTGACCGCTACCGGAGATGAAGCCGCCTTCATTCAGAAGATCGAGAAAGCTTCGTTTGAGCATATGGATTTCGTGTTTTTTACGGGAGATAACGACAGCACGACAAGGCACTGGCATGAGGCTCGGAGAGCGGGTGCGAGCATTGTCGACCTGACCTATGCGCTTGAAGACGAGAAGGATGTGCTGGTGATGTCGCCGTGGATTACGGAGGCTCTGGGCAAGCAGGCGCCTATCGGTGTCGAGCTGCACCTGGGGACACAGGCCGTGATTCCGGCACACCCTGTGGCCTTGATGCTCGGAATGGTGGCTGCAAGGATGCAGGCCCGGCTGCCTTTAAAGACTTTAGCGGCAACGGTGATGGAACCCGCGTCAGAGCATGGCCGTGCCGCAATGGACGAGATGCATCAGCAGACGGTGAGCCTGTTGTCGTTTCAGGAGCTGCCACGAGAACAGTACGATGCGCAGATTTCGTTCAATCTGCTGCCATCTCTTGGAGCTGCGGCGAAGGTGAAGTTTGGAGCTACCGAGCAACGCATTCGAAAGCAGTATGGGGCGTTGTCGAATGGGACGCTGCCGGCGCCTGCAATTCAGATGGTGCAGGCTCCTGTGTTTCATGGCTATGTTGTCTCCGTGTTTCTGGAGACAGAAAAGCCGACGACCGCAAGCGAAGTGGAACGAGCTTTGGCGGGAGATCATATCGATATCGTCACAGATGGATCGGAGCCGCCGAGCAATCTGAGCGCTGCAGGGCAGGAAGAGATCATGATCCAGGTGAAGAGCGCCTCTGAAGAGACTGAGGGCGGCACCGGGTTCTGGTTGTGGCTGGCTGCAGACAATCTTAAGCTCATGGCTCTGCATGCGATCGCGTGCGCGGGTGAATTGCGCCGGTTGCGACCTTCTGGAAAAGTGCAATAAGAGTGGACGGGATAGAGAGCGACGGGGTGGTCTGTCGCGGGGATCGAGGAGGAAGGGGAGAACGTGTTGCGAACTGAGAGAGAACTGCGTCCGTCGAGCGATAGTGGGATGCGCATTGGGATCGATCTGGGGGGAACGAAGATCGAGGGGCTGGCGATCGATTCGCGCGGAGAGGAACTGGCTCGTCATCGGGTGGATACGCCGCGAGACGATTACGACGGCACGATTGCGGCCATGGTCGGACTCGTCAGGCTGTTGGAATCGAAGACAGGGCAGACGGGGAGTGTGGGGGCTGGGATTCCTGGGAGCATTTCGGAAAAGACCGGGCTGGTGAAGAACGCGAACTCGACCTGGTTGAATGGACGTCCTCTGGACAAGGATCTTTCTGCTGCACTTGGGAGAGAGGTGAGGATTGCAAATGATGCAAATTGCCTGGCGGTGTCGGAGGCGACCGATGGTGCAGCTGCAGGAAAGCATGTGGTCTTTGGCGTAATTCTCGGTACAGGTGCCGGAGGAGGAGTCGCTATCGATGGTCGTGTGCATGCCGGACCGAACGGCACGGCGGGAGAGTGGGGACATAATCCTCTACCCTGGCCGAAGCCGGAGGAGAATCCCGGGCCACTTTGCTACTGCGGCAAGCTGGGTTGTATGGAGATGTGGGTTTCTGGAACGGGCCTGGCACGGGACTATCAACAGACGACAGGAAAACAGCGAACGGCCAGAGAGATTATCGCAGCGTTCGAGGCGGGAGAGAGAGACGCAGTCGAGGTTGTCGATCGGCTTGAAGATCGCCTGGCGCGTGGGTTGGCGACCGTAATCAATATTCTTGATCCGGATGCTTTTGTTCTGGGCGGAGGGCTCTCGTTAGCGCAGCATCTTTACACAAGCTTGCCGAAGCGTCTTTCCACATACGTATTCGGAGGAGAGGCGGATACGCCGATTCTGCAGGCGAGGTTTGGAGATTCAAGCGGTGTCCGAGGGGCGGCGTGGTTGTGGCCAATTTTGCGGTGACAGAGATACCGTCTATTTAACCGATCCGGATCGTTCGAGCCATTGGTACAAGAGTGCCTTACTCATCTTGGGGTGCGCCACAATGAGTAGTTGCCGTCTTGGCGAGATCGAGAAAGTGGTCGGCTCGGGCCACATAGACAGCTCTATCTCCGCTCCCTTTGTAATTCTCCGTGTTTTCAGATCGACGAGTTCGAGATTCGCCTTCGTACCAGCCCTTTCGCGCGTCGCAAGGAAGAGCGTATTCTCAGCGATCGTTAGATCGTTGAGCGATGCCAACTGACCGGGCAGCGTGACGAAGGCTTCGCTCTCCCCTGTCTTTATGTTGCGGCGAACAATTTCGATATTTCCGGGCTGCTCCATCACGGAGTAGAACCACTTGTCGTCAGGCGACACTGTGAACTGCATCAGTCCGTCCCAAAACAATGCTTCCGCTCCCGCCGATCCGTCAGCGCGTATTCGCCAGATGCGCGGTGTGCCATCGTCGTTGGACGAGTAGTAGATATATCGTCCGTCGCCGCTGTAGACGGGACTGAAGTGACGGTGAACCGTATGCGTAAGCTGTCGTAACGTACCAGTCTGCAAGCTGTATGTGTAGAGTACTGTCGCGCCATCTCGTCGAAACGGAAAGACAATGGATTGGCCGTCCGGTGACCATGACGCCCATAAAACTCTCCCGGTGCCGTTGAAGTGTGTCAATTGCTGCGGTTCGGCATTCTCAGTGCGGACCAGCCATAGTTCCTGTGTGCCCGATCGTGAACTAACAAACGCAATCGAGTTGCCGTCGGGAGAGTATCGCGGCCATTCGGCGCCGGCTTCGGAAGACAGGAGAGTGCGTGATGGAGATGCGTTTGTGAGACGTTGCTCTACCATCTCTGTTGCACTCTGCGCATGCAAGAGTGCCAATCCCTGTCGAGTGGAAAACGAGGGCATGCTTGCATCAAATCCCTGGGGAGTTACCGGTTGCGGGTGCCCTCCTTCCGCAGCGATCTTCCAGATGCGATATGCGGGTGAGAGATCCGGTTGACTTCCAAAAAGGATCGAGCGCCCTCCATCGGTCCAGGCGATTCCACGTACCCCGGGATTGTCGGAGGTCAATTGCTTCACTGGCACAGCACCTTCACCCTCCAGCGAAACCGTGTACAGGTCCCCGAGACCTCCCCGTTGAAAGGCAATCGTTTTGCCATCGGGCGAAAATTTCGCATCCAGATCTCCGGAGGATAGAGAGGGGGGCGATGTCAACAGCCGTTTGTCTCCTGTCGCCAAAGAGATCACGACGAGTCGCACCGGAGTGAGCGGTGACGACTGTTCGCACGTCAGTAAGGATTTTCCGTCCGGCGACCAGTCCAATGCGGGATGAAGATCGATGGTGTGCCCGAAGAGGCGTACCTGCGTCACGGTGTGCAGATCCTGCTGCCCCGTGGTGGTGCGCATGATGTCGAACCGCGACAGACCAACCATTCGTGCAAATGCAACTTCCCGGCCATTCGGCGACCAGACTGGCCGACTTTCCTCTGAGTTCCCCGCAGTCAACCGATGGGCCGCTCCACCGTGTCGCACATCCTGGATATAGATGTGCATCGGCTCATCCGGCCTCTCCTGTGCCGCATAGGCTAAAAAGTTTCCATCGGGCGACCAAGCAGGTTCCCGCACTACTGCCGGCGCCCCATCGATCGGAACCATCTCTCCCGAAGGTATCGCTGCGCTCGACCGCCGCCACAAGGGATACGTCAACGCAACGCACAAAAGTATGGCTGACAGAGTGAGCCATAGAAATCGGTTCGTTCCATGGACTCTTGTTTCCGCTGTTGATACGGGAGACGAAGATAAGTCCGTTTTGTTCTCTGGCTCGGCTTGGTGACCTTTTATCAGAGTCGCAGAGACGTCTGCTTTTTCTACGATCTCCGGGACGGCGAGTCCTACGGAAGAGATTTGTGAGGCATCTGAAATTTGCGGAACATATCCGCCTTTGGGTAACTCGATGCGAATGTTGTCGGAACTCCCATCGGAACCGTAATAGTTCGAGAGTTTCTCGCGCACACGCATCGCGTGCACACGCACGATGGGATCACGCTTGGGATCGTAATCGGTCGCCCGTTGAAACAATGCGACTGCAATCGTGGTTTCCTTAAGCTCCCCCGCACGCCCTGTCATCGTCCTTTCCACACAGAAACGTAGAAACTGTGACGATCTGGCGGAGTTTCGGAAAGCTGGTGACTGCAGGATTCGCTGCAACTGCGCACTTATTTGGCGTTCCTGCAGCATATTCGCCACTTTATCGAGCTTGTATTAATGGGCCTTGAACAGCTTGTTACCCTACGAAACCCTTTGTAACTCCCTTTACGGCGAATCTTCGCCATCTTAGTGGCAAGTTGCATTCATGGCGAAATCAAAACCTTATCTCCAGGGGCACCTCTGCAGGCTCCTTCTGTCAATTGCGACAGTGTTCTTTTCCGCTCCGCATGTTTTCGCTCAGAACGGATCGGTAAGCGGTCATGTCAACGATAGTGGCGGCAGTCCGATCACGGACGCGACCGCTGAAATCCGCTTGCTCTCTACCAATCAGGTCACTGTTGCGAAAACCAATAGCTCGGGATACTTCCTCTTTCCGCCCCTGGCAACCGGCATCTATGAGCTTCAGGCTACTGCTCCTACTTTCGCCGCCACTACCGTCAAGAATATTCGTATCGAAGTAGGGGGTTCCCGAGACTTTGACCTGACACTCAAACCTGAAGCCATCTCTCAGAGCGTTATTGTGACTGCAGGCGAGCCTGAACTTATCGTCGATCGTCCAGATCGCGGCAATGTTCTAGAAAGCGAGTTTGTCCGTAATATTCCGTTGAATATCCGCAATCCTCTTCAAGCGATTAACTTCGCTCAGGGGGTCACCCAGGCTGCGACCAACGCATCCGGTACGAACGATCTTAGTCAGAGCTATACCAATTCGTTCCGCATCAACGGCGGCAAGGGCGCAACGACCGAGAATCTACTGGATGGCGCCGCCAATACTGTCGCTTATGCCAACCAGGCCGCTGCGGTTCCGTCGGTAGAGTTCGTCCGTGAATTCAAGGTTCTGACCACCGCATATGGTGCGGAGTGGGGACGCACGAGCGGTGGAGTCGTTACGTTTGCCACTCAGCACGGAACGAATGCGCTTCACGGTACGGTATACGACTATCTACGAAATAGCATTTTCGATGCGAATGGTTACAACGCCAATAATGCCGGACAGAAGAAACAGCACTTCGAGCGCAATCAGTTCGGCTATGCTGTTGGCGGTCCGGTATGGCTTCCCAAGCTCTATGATGGCCGGAACCGCACGTTCTTCTTCACCGATTATGAAGGTCTCCGCCAGTCGGCAGCCGGTTCCTTCTTCGCGACTGTTCCCACGGCGCTGGAACGGCAGGGCAACTTCTCTCAGACGTTCGACACAAACGAAAACCTCATCGTCATCTATGACCCTCACACTACGAGGCTTGATCCCACCGCTCCCATCGGAACCACTCGATACATCCGGTCGCCGTACTCCGGCAATATCATTCCGTCGAGCGACATCAACGCTGCTGGTTTAAACATTCTAAAAAATTACCCCCTGCCCAACCGCGCGGGTCAGGGTGCGAGCACGACGAACAACTTCTTCTCCTCGGTGGCCTCGATCAACAACAATAGCCGCTGGGACCTGCGCATCGATCACCGGTTTTCGGATAAGCATTCCTTCTTTGGCCGCTATGACTGGTTCACCAACCACATCAACAACCCCGACCCCTACGGCAATCATCTCTCGCCGCAACCGGGTAATAACCGCATTCCCGGTGTCAGCTGGATGGTCTCGCACACGTGGGTACTTTCCAACTCGCTCATCTTCGATCACCATCTCTCCTACGGTCACAGCGAATCGAACCGCAGCTCGCCTACCCTCGGCTACGATGTCACCAGCTTAGGTTTCAACCAGAACGTTACGGCAGGGCTTACCTCTCAAAGTTTCCCTTACACGACTCTCGCCGGTGCAAGTGCCATTGGTACGACGGCAGGTGCTTTCGAGCGAAACCGGTCCACTGTGTGGCAGTATGGCGGAGACCTCTCCTGGTTGAAGGGCCATCACACCATAACTGTGGGAGCTGACTACCGCTATTTCGCTGTGACGCTCAACACCATCCAGCAGGTGAATGTCTCCGCCAACAGTAACTTCACCGGCGGTCCTAATCCGGCGGCGGCCGGTGCGCAGTCTGGACGTGGTATCGCCGATTTACTCCTCGGCGCAGCTACCGTTACCAGCGGCATCACGCTTCGCTACGACTATCATCATCATTATCTCGCCACCTTCCTCAAGGATGAGTACCGGCTTACTCCGAAGCTCACAGTGACCGCTGGTCTGCGTTACAGCTTCGAAACCCCTGATGTCGAGATCCACAATCGTTACATCTATCTCGATCTCGACACGCCCTCACCGCTCAGCGTCCCGGGCCTTACCGGCTTGAAGGGCGGCGTTGGTTTCGTCAACACAAATGGCGTCGGGCCTCGTGTCCAGCAAGCACAATATGCACACTTCGATCCCCGTTTTGGTATCGCTTACCAGATCGACGATCGCACTGTCATTCGAGGTGGTTTCGGTATCTTCTTTGAACCGGCCCCCACTTTTATCGACAACTCTCTCGGTTATTCGGCCGTCACTACCTCCAACCCTGTGCTTGCTGACGGATTCACGCCTCAGTTCAATCTTTCCAGTCCCTTTCCCAGTGGCCTTACTCAGCCCACAGGGAACTCACTTGGCCTGCTTCAGAACATCGGACTCAATATCTCCGGTCCACTGCGGAAACAGGCTGTCAGCTACGACGAACAGTTCTCACTCGACGTTCAGCGTCAACTTCCTTTTCAACTCGTGCTCACAGCTGGCTACGTCGGTCACAACGGCGTTCACCTGATGGCTCCTCAGAACTACAATCAACTTCCCAGTTCTTACCTCGGCATGGGCAGTGCGTTGCTCGCCACTGTCCCCAATCCCTTTTACGGCATCATCACAGACCCCACCTCTGTTCTTAGTCGCGCCACTGTCCAACGCGGACAACTCCTTCGCCCCTTCCCGCAGTTTCAGAACGTAACCGCACTGCAGGCAGGTGTCGGCAATTCCACCTACCATGCGCTACAGATCAGTCTTGAGAAGCGCTTTTCCGATGGGCTCTCCTTGCTCTTCGCCTACACACATAGCAAGATGATCGACAACGTGGGCGATATCGGCGCCTGGGTCGGCGCTCAGCAGGGATTTCAGGACAACTACTGTCACGAATGCGATCGCTCGATTTCTTCACAGGATCTGCCGAACGTTATCCGACTTAGCGGTCGGTACGAGCTGCCTGTTGGCAAAAATAAGCCGTTTCTCAACAGTGGTATCGCCGCGTATGCCCTTGGTGGCTTCTCTGTCGGAACCTTCTTCACTTATGACGATGGCCTGCCCAATACTCTGAGTTCGCCCAATAACTCCAACTCCTTCGGAGGCGGTAGCGGCACGGAGCGGCCCATGGTTACAGGAGTTTCAACAGACGTTGCCGGTGGCCGCCAGATGAAGAACGGCGGTCTCTATTTCAACCCCGCCGCCTTCGCCCAGACGCCCGCCTTCGCCTTCGGAAATGCTCCGCGTTATATCGATTCCATCCGCAGCCCTGGCACACTCAACTTCGACATGCTGGTCGCTAAGCATACCCAGTTGCGTGAGGGCCTGGGGCTCGATTTCAAGACCGAATTCTTCAACACGTTCAACCGCGTGCAGTTCGCCGGCCCGAATGTAAACATCTCGTCGTCCAGCTTCGGCCAGATTTTCCTGCAGCAGTACAACACACCTCGCCAGATTCAGATGAGTCTGCGACTCAACTTCTAGTAGAGGAATCCATGAGATCCGTTTTAACTGCAGTCGTCCTTTTTGCTTTAGCTCTGGCCGTTTCTGCCGAGGTTACAAACCTTAACTGTGTTGAAGACTCACCCGGCCATTACACCCTGAGCTATGACTTCACCGGCGACACTCGTTCGGTTCAAATCTTTGCTTCATCCGATCCCACCGGAAAATCCGGAATGCAGTCTGTCGCAAGCACCCGCGAGAAAACCATCACGGTCTCAGCCGGTCATCCCGGAGAACGTATGTATTTCTTTCTGCATCCCGATAACGGTGAGCAGCGCGAAGTCTCTCTGCGGCGCCTGCCTCTTACCGGTACACCCAACTTCCGTGATCTCGGCGGGTATCGTAGTACCGATGGTCGTTACACGCGTTGGGGTCTTCTGTACAGGTCCGGAGTACTTACCTATCTGACTCCCGCCGATCTTACCTATCTTAGTCATCTTGGCATTCGTGTCGTCTGCGACTTTCGCACGCAACAAGAAAATAAGGAGTCTCCGGAACGCTGGGTCGATGATCCGTCGGTGGATCTAGTTTCCTTACCCATTGGGACCAACTCCAACAACAATGTGAATCAAGACCTCGAACATCTGCTAGCTGGCAATCCAACCCCAGCTCAACTCCGCGAACATCTCGAGCAGATTTATGGCATGTTTGTAGTCGATGCGGCCCCTAAGTTTGCAAGCATCTTCACTCAACTGGAAAACGATCATCTACCCCTGCTCTATCACTGCACCGCAGGGAAAGACCGCACAGGAGTTTTCAGCGCGATTCTGCTGCGCGTCCTTGGTGTACCCATGGACACAATCGTCGCAGACTATGCTCTCACGAACCAATACTTCCGCTCGGGAGTTACTCAACCTTTACAAAGCCAAAAAGCCATGGGGAAGACTAATTCCTTTCTCGCCAGACTCTCGCCCGAACAACAGAAAGTCTTGATGACCGCCGATCCGGCCTACATTCGAAGCGCCTTTGTCATGATCGACCAACACTATGGCTCATTCGATAAGTTCCGAACAGACGCGCTCCATCTCTCGGACAACGATGTCAGCATTCTGAAAACGAAACTGCTTTATTAGGAAGATATGCATGAGAAGAGGCTCTCTGGTGAAGCGAGGCCTCTTCCCATGCATTGAAACGGACAAGGTTTATGGAGTTGGAACAACGACTTTTACTTCGTTGGAATATCCACTCTGCATGTTTGCGCTAACCGCCGTTACTGTGTAGTAGTAGGTTGATCCTCCAACTACAGTTTGATCGGTATAGCTGGCGGTCGTTATCGTCGAACTGTTGATCTTTGAATAGGATCCACCAGAGACGGTGGAGCGATAGATGTTATAGCCGGAAACCGGGGAGGAGCTTGGGTTCCACGACAACGTAACGGCGCGCTTTGTGGATGAGACACCTGTACCGCTCAGAGGGATTGTCAGGGTAGGGTTGGATGCGTTGCTGGTGATGGTCAAGGCTCCCGAGGCCGAACCGCTCGTCGTGGGAGTAAGGATAACGGTGATTTGTCGAGTCTGGTTGGCTGTGAGAATAAAGGGAGTGGTGACAGGACTGATGGAGAATCCGGTTCCCGCCACTCTTACGGCCGAGACGGTGATGGATGAGGATCCTGAATTTGTAATCGTCACCGTCTTTGACTGAGCGATGTTGACGGCGACATTGCCGAAGGCGAGCGAGGTTGCGCTGGTTGTGAGTGTCGCCACCTGGGTTGAGCCGACACCTGTTCCAGTAAGAGACACAGACAAGTTGGGAGTTGTGGATGCGTTGCTGGTGAAGGTGATGTTTCCGTTTGCCGTTCCGGTGGCGGTTGGCGCAAAGACAGCGGTGTAGTTCTGTTTTTGGCCGGAAGCCAACGAGAATGGAGTTTGAAATCCGGATACGGTGTATGGCCCGGAGAGTCGGACGGAACTTACTGTGACAGTTGTAGGACAGTTGCTCGTAATGCTGCCAGTAGAGGAGAGTGTGTAGCCGACGGTGGTGTTCTGGAAGGTAATAGCGGCTGGAGTCGCGACCAGCTGGCAAGTGGCTGGCGATGAGGTTCCAGGGACTGTAATCGACTGGCCATTGACGGTGATGGGTTGGGTGGTGGTTTTTTCCAGGATCTGCACAGTTTTGTACACGCCGGGAAGTGGGTCCACATTATTGAATGTGGCTGTGGACACGGTGACCTTCACACTGGAGGCGCCACCGGCAGGATTGAATGTTTGGGGAGAAGTCCATGTCTCGGGGGTAGGTTTTCCTACACTCGCTCCCTGACAGGGGCCGCTGCTTACCGAGACAACGGAGCAGGTGGAAGCTAACTGACCGTAGCGAAGAGTTATCGCCGCGGGTGCAGTTATGGCGGCTCCTTCGGGAGCAGAGAGTGTGAACCATACCTGAGACGACGATGGAGTTGAAGTTCCGGGTACGGTGACCGATTGACCGTTGGCGGTGATGGTTTGGGCGGTGGTCTTTTCCTGGATCCTTACGGTCTTGTATACGCCAGGAAGGGGATCGACACCGCCGAACGTGGCTGTGTTCACGACGACACTTACGCTGGCTGAGCCAGACGCCGGAGTGAAGGTTTTGGGACTTGTCCATGCTTCAGGACTAGGTGCCCCGACACTTACTCCACTGCAGGGGCCGCTACTCATGACGGCGGCACAGGTAGAAGCTACCTGGCCGAAGCGGAGAGTTATAGAGCTTGAAGCTGTAATGACGGATCCCTCGGGCGCGTTGAGGGTAAACCAGACTGGGGAGGAGGATTGGGCGAAGCTCAGTGCCGGAAGGATGAGAGAAAGCGCGACGAAAACAAGCGTCGAAAGTTTACGCATGGTGCCTGCCTTTCTGAAAATCTCTAGTAACCAGAAAGGCCCTACACATCGGCAGCCCAGCCCAAAAAAAATGTTACGGGCGAGAGATCAATTCATTGTCCGTCTTACGCGGATAAGTAGATTACCCACACTACTAGCGAATGGGTTTGAGTGTTTGATCTGTAAAATTTGTCAAAACAGAGCCTGGTAATCAGGCTTACTACGAATATGATTGTACCCTGTTGAGCCTGGATCTATGGAGTTCCCATTCAATAATTGAACGTGAACTTACAAATGAATTTTACGAAGGACGATTAATTGTGGCTACCAACTAGCCAATTTATGTGATTATGTAAACTGCTTAAATAAGTTAAAAAGACTATTCAGTATGGTAATGCCCTCTCTGCTTTACGCACGCTTCTAAGTCTGAAGAGGTAAACATTTAAGATGAGTACGTACGGACCCTCCCCCCGTCGTCTAGTTAGTTCTTTTCGTTTTCCAGCTCTAGAGATAAAGAGCCTTTGCATTGGCCCTGTTGCCTCTTTCTCTGTATCGATCGTTTGTCTGATGATCGTGATAGCTGGTTGTGGATCGGGTGTCGTTTGGTCTCCGAACGGCTCCGTTCTAGTCTCACCTGGCACACTCGACTTCGGTGATGTGATTGTCGGGCAGGCGACCCATACCAATGTTACGGTTTCGAATAAGAGCTCGATAACTGTTGACATATCCAAACTTAGTCTTTCTTCGCCGGTATTTTCCATCGATAGTTCCGAAAAATTTCCGCTCAGTATTCCTCCCGGCGGCAGTCATACGTTCTCAGTCAGCTTTGTGCCTACCGCTGTATCTGACTATTCAGGAGAGATTACTTTTGCGGATGCGGCTTCTAGGCCGATCGCACAGTTATCGACACGCGGACGAGCCCATAACAATGTGCAATTGACTGCGCAGTTGTCGCAAAGCGCCAACCAGTTGAACTTCGGCAATGTTACAAACCTTAGTTCGAGGATGCAGACGGTAACACTGACATCTACGGGAACGTCGCCGGTAACAATAAATCCCGCCCAAGTTACAGGGGCGAGCTTTGCGATTGCAGGAAGCAATCTGCCGGTGACACTCAGTCCAGGTCAGTCGGCCGCGGTGCAGGTTTTATTCGGTCCAACCAGTATCGGACCAGCCAGCGGTCAACTCACAATTACCAGCAATGCTTCGACTGGAAGCACGATGGTGGTCATGCTCAACGGGATGAGCACGGCAGCGTCTAGTCCTCAACTGACTGTAAGTGCTGGAAGCCTTAGCTTTGGCGGAGTGACTGTAAACACCGAGACGACGCAGACACTGACGCTGAGCTCAACAGGAACCGCGCCGGTGAAGGTAAGCTCAGCCACCATCGCCGGGGCCGGTTTTACTCTTGCCGGGGGCTCGTTGCCGGCAACGTTAAACCCGTCGCAATCCTTGACACTGCGGGTGCGGTTCCGCCCCACAACGACTGGATCAACGAGCGGTCAACTCGCCATCAGCAGTGACTCCTCCGCGGGGAGCGCTACTGTCGTCGCGTTGAGCGGGACGGGAACCGCGGCGGCGAGTCCGCAATTGGCGGTAAGTGCGGCTAACCTGAGCTTTGGCAAGGTAACTGTAAATACGACTGGGACTACTCCGGTGACGGTCAACTCCGCTGCAATTGCCGGAGCAGGTTTTACCCTCGTGGGAGGGATTCTTCCAGCAACGTTGAACCCCACGCAGTCGCTGACTCTGCGGGTGCAGTTCCATCCTACGGCCACGGGTTCGGCAAGCGGGCAGTTGACGATCAGCAGCAACGCTTCGCCTGACGGCACGATGGCGGTGATGCTCAGCGGGACGAGCACAGCGGCGCCGAGTCCCCAGCTGACGGTGAGTGCCGGAAACCTCAGCTTTGGCAGGGTGACTGTGAACACCGTAACGGCGCAGACGCTGACGCTGAGCTCAACCGGCACAGCGCCGGTGACAGTGAATTCCACAGAGATTACGGGAGCCGGTTTCACTCTCGCTGGTGGTCCTCTGCCAGCGACGCTGAATCCAACGCAATCGTTGACGCTGCAAGTGCGATTCAATCCTAAGGCGACCGGGGCAGTAAGCGGGCGGTTGAAGATCAGTAGTAACTCATCGACGGGAAGTGACACAGAAATTGCGTTGAGCGGGACCAGTATCGCTGCGCCTAGTCCGCAGTTGACAGTAAGTGCTGGAAGCCTGAGCTTCGGCAGAGTAACGGTGAACACGACGACGGCGCAGTCTCTCACTCTGTCTTCGACGGGAACTGCTCCGGTGACGATAAACGCAGCGACAGTTTCGGGAGCCGGTTTTTCTCTCGGCGCCCAAAGTTACCCGATCACACTGGATCCAGATCAATCGATCACTCTGCCGGTTCGATTCAGTCCCACAACCACAGGTTCGGCAAATGGACAGATACTTATCCGCAGCGATTCGTCGACAGGAAGCGACGCGACAGTAGCGCTGAGCGGAACGAGTGTTCCGGCACCGAGTCCGCAGTTGACAGCGAGTGCTGGAAGCCTGAGCTTCGGCAACGTAACGGTGGACACCTCGACGTCACAGTCACTAACGCTGACTTCAACGGGAACAGCCCCCGTGACCGTGAACTCAGCTGAGATAACCGGTGCAGGATTCACGCTTGTCGGAGGTGGTCTGCCGATTACTCTGAATCCAGCTCAGTCGACGACCCTGCAGATACAGTTCAGCCCAAGCACCGTTGGCTCAGCAAATGGACAGTTGATTATCGACAGCGATTCATCGACAGGAAGCGTCGCAACGGTAGCGCTGAGTGGAACGAGTATCGCGGCCCCAAGTCCTCAATTGACGGTAAGCGCCGGAAGCCTGAGCTTCGGCAGTGTGATAACCAATGCGTCGATTACGCAGTCCCTGACGCTGACTTCAACAGGAACTGCACCCGTGACGGTGGATTCAGGCACAGTAACTGGGGCTGGTTTCAGTCTTGTTGGCGCCAGTCTTCCGACAACGTTGAATCCAACGCAATCCGTGACCCTGCAGGTGGAATTTAATCCTTTAGCGACGGGATCAGCTAACGGACAACTGACGATCCGCAGCAACTCGTCGACGGGAAGCACTACCGTTGTTTCCCTGAGTGGGACCAGCACTGCAGCGCCGAGCCCGCAACTGACCGTGAGTGCAGGAAGGCTGAATTTTGGCAGCGTGACGGTGAACACATCGACTGTCCGATCTGTCACTCTGATCTCAACAGGAACGGCGCCCGTGACGGTGGATTCGGCTAGTGTAACGGGGGCTGGCTTCACTCTCGTCGGCGGAAGTCTGCCGGCGACGTTGAGCCCGACCCAGTCGATGACGCTACAGGTCCAGTTCGACCCTGCATCGACCGGGTCAGCGAACGGACAACTGACGATCAACAGCAACTCATTGGTCGGAGGCACGACTGTCATTTCCCTGAGTGGTACCAGCACTGCAGCGCCGAGTCCGCTGCTGGCAGTGAGCTCTGTAAGACTGAACTTCGGAAGCGTGATGGTGAATACCGCGGCGACGCAGGCTCTGACTCTGACATCGACCGGAACCTCACCGGTCACGGCGAACTCGGTAGCGATTAGTGGGACTGGATTCACTATTCCTGGGCTGAGTTTCCCGATGACGCTGAATCCTACGCAGTCGGTGACGTTACAGATCGAGTTCAGTCCTACGTCGACGGGTTCGGCTGGCGGGCAGGTAACAATCAACAGCAATTCGACAAGCGGTAGCACCGCTGTGATCACTCTAAGGGGCACGGGTACTGCGGCAAGTCCTCAATTGACGATTAGTCCAACAAGTCTGGACTTCGGCAGCGTTGCAATCGATACGTCGACAACAAAGACTCTCACGTTGACGTCAACCGGAACTTCGCCGTTGACGGTGAATTCAGCCATGGTCTCGGGAGCCGGATTCACATTACTTGGTGGAAGCTTTCCGATTACGCTGAATCCGACGCAGTCGATGACGCTGCAGCTACAGTTTCTGCCAACGACCGCGGGAGCCCAGTCGGGCCAGATCACGATCAGCAGCAACTCAACCAGCGGTGGTAGGTCAATCGTCGCTTTAGGCGGTACCGGTACAGGAGGGGTTCAAGAGGTCCACCTAAGCTGGAGCGCGCCCACCAACTCGCCGGTTCCGGTGGTGGGATACAACGTGTATCGGGCGGTCGGGAGTAATGGGGCGCTTCAATTGATCAACTCATCCCCGCTGACAGCTGCAGTCTATACAGATAATGCGGTTGTCAGCGGAAACACATACGTCTACGTGGTCAAATCCCTTGATGCCAGTGGTAAGGAGAGCGGTCCGTCCAATCAGACGACGATCACGGTTCCCTAACTATTAGGAGCGTCATGAAAAGGGACTATGTCGCAGGATCGAAGGGTTCTATTTTCTAAACGTCACTAAACAAAGGGTTTACCTCCCGGATTATCTCCGTGGAGAGATGCTTCGATCATGGCCTCCGTTTCAGGAGAGGCTCTAGACGAGGGGTGAACGGAACTTTCGTGCCCAGGATTCGGCCTGCGATGGTATGCATTTCTCCTTTCGCGGGTTCGATACCTGTGTTGGCCTCTTGCAAAAGTGCGCACTTTTTTGCGAACTGTCTGCAGTCTATCTAGACATTTTTGAGCAACGTGCTGCGTAAGTGTGCAAAAAAGACACTCTCCAGATAGCGGCTGGCTTTGGCCATTTATTTGCACTGGATCTAGGCGGAGCTACGATGCGAACACTTACATCCACTTTACGGCTTGGCATTTCGGTCCTACTCATTGCCAGTTCAACCAGCAGTTACGGGCAGAATATTGCTGCCGCGAAGCCAAACCCGGCGCATGTTCCGGCGAATGTCCCAGCATCTGCGGACACCATTCCCAGCGCCTTAGCCGCGACATCGCAGCTGATCCTTGGGCCCGCGGACATCATTCACATCAATGTCTGGAAAAACCTGGACCTGTCGCAGACCGTCACCGTCGGGCCGGATGGGTTTATCTCTCTTCCGCTTCTGGGGGACGTCCACGTCGCTGGAATGACTTCGAACCAGCTGGCTCAGGAACTCAAGTCAAAGCTCACGAGCTATGTGGTGAATGCGCAGGTTACGGTGAGCGTCGTGGATATTCGCAGCAGGCAGGTGTACATGACAGGCCAGGTTGGGAAGCCTGGAGGGTATCCCCTGATCGCCCCGATTACTGTGCTGCAGTTGATCGCACAGGCAGGCGGGCTCAATACCTTTGCCAATCGCAAGGACATCGTGATCCTTCGCAACGTTGGCGGGAATGTTCAGCGGTTGAAATTCAATTACAACAACGCGGTGCACGGCGACCCGAAGCAAAATATCAGTCTTCAGCCGGGCGACACGGTCATTGTTCCCTAGGGAAAGAATATGAAGAAATCAGGCCATCTTCGTTGTGCAGCCGCCTTATTTGCAGGGCTGTGTTCTGGAGCTTTGTTAGCCCAGAGTTCGAGCGAAAGCAGCAGTGCGGATACGCCTCAGTCCACGGTATCGAACGTTGACGATACATCGACTGCGTCGCCCGTCGCGAATTCGCAGGAGCCACAGAATTCGCAGGAGCCACAGTATGCGGCGGCCCTGAACGGAACTGGTTTGATCTCGTTGGATGATGCGAGCAAGCGCGTGCTGCTTTCTACGACAGTTGGTGGAGGATGGGACAGCAATCCCAGCAATGCGACGGAGGGCGGGTCTTCCGGTTTGTATAGCGTGAGTCCATACATCGGATTTCGCGGAGCTTCCCCGAGGACACAATATATCGTGCAGTATCAGCCGACTATGCTGGGCTATATGTCCAATCTCTACTCGAGACAGACCCTGCATCGCACATCAGCGTCATTTACAGGCAATCCGAGCGAACGATGGAAGTGGGGCGTGAATGTATCGGGCAGTTATGGGCCAAATGGGACACGACTTCTTACGTCGCAGCAGACGGTGGTGGTAGGCGAGGTTCCAGGTACAGGATCGGGTTCCGCATCTTATCTGTCGAATGCAGGAAATATCACTTACATCGTTGGGTCTATCGACCTGAGTTATAGAAAGTCGGCGAAAGACACCCTTGTTTTGAGCGGGTCGAACTCTTTCAGCAGCATCAGCGGCTATAACCAGCAGGGAAGTGTGGCTGGGGTGAAACTCAGTTATATCCGGGACCTTTCGCCGTCGTTGAGCTTCACCAGTTATGCTCAGGATTCCCATTTCTACGGAGATTTAAATTGCGAAAGTTCCGGGGTGGGTGCCGGGATGAGGTGGCAGCCACAAGAAAGAACCTTCCTTTCAGTAAGTGCGGGGCCACAGATCAGCACGAATACCTGTAGCAGCCAGAAACTGGGATTCACCTATAGCGCCGCTTTCAGCTCTAGAGTATCGAGAAAGTCGCAATTCTATCTTTTGTCGGATTATCTCCCGACAGTGTCTTATCTTGGGCCCGGTCTATGGCAGCGTAGTGTTTCGGGAGGGTATCAGTATCAGGTGACCCGTATCGGAGTGCTGGGAGCGGATGCAGGACATGTCAGTAGCGACACCCTTACTGCCGTCAGCTCTTATCAAGGGACATTCTGGGGAGTTAATTATGGCTTTCGATTACGCCATGGAATCGCGGTGTCCTATAGCTATCGGGGATATGTAACCGATAGCGGGGAAACCAACTATAAACGGAACCTCGCACAATTTTCGATCACCTGGACGCACAATGCGGGCCAGATATTTCAGCAGTCAAGTTATTGAGGAGTCATGATCTCAGAAGAGGAAGCGGATTCGCCCCGATCATCGTTCACCGTCAAGCAATGCATTGCTGCGTTGTGGCGGCATATCCACCTGGTGGTTGCATCCGGTCTCGCCATCCTGACGGTGGGAGTCGTAGGAACATCTCTGTCGCCCAATATTTACCGCGCTACGACGACGATCCTCGTCGATCCACAGAAGATTCCGGAGAAGTATGTCGCATCGACAATTACGAGCGACCCCAACGCGCGGATGAATACTCTCGCGCAACAAGTCCTGAGTGCGAGCCGCCTACAAGAGATTATTGAGAAAAATAATCTCTATCCGGGGATGCGAAAGAAAGCTTCAAGAGAAGAAGTTCTTGACTATATGCGCTCGAAGACGAAGGTCGATATCAAGCCAAGTCCAGAGCCTGAGCAGGGATTGAGCAGTTTCACTATTACCTATGACAGCACGGACCGAGACCAGGTAGCTTCGATAACGAATCAGCTGGCATCGAGCTTTATTGCGTGGAACCTGAAGGCCCGCCAGCAACAGGCGCTAGGGACTACACAATTTCTCTCAAGTGAGCTGGAAGGAGCCAAGAAAAGCCTCGAAGAACAGGAAAGCGCGCTTCAGGCTTACCGAATGCAGCACGCCGGTGCGACACCCGATGCTCTGACAGGGAATCTGCAGGCGCTTTCGCGTCTGCAGGGCGAGATCGAATCGAATGCAGATGCGATCAGCAGACTCGATCAAGAACGAATTCTGCTGAGCCAGGTCAGATCCACAGATCCTCGTGAAGCTCCGCTGACCGATCGCGATCGACTTCTACAGGAGAAGCGGCGATTAGATACGGAGCTGTGGAATTTAAAGCGACAGTTTACCGACACCTATCCAGACGTGATTTCGGTTGCGGAACAGCTAAAGACTGTCAACGCTCGTCTGGCCACGATGCCTGAGTCTTCGGCGAATCCCATAGAGCAAGTTGATTCCAATACAAAGGTGCGTCTTGGATTAATTGAGAAAGACCTGCAACGTCATCGCGAGTCGCAGGCCAAGCTACAGCAACAGATACAGTCGTTCCAGGGAAAGGTTGACTCGGTACCTGTTCTTGAAACGCGTCTCGCGGAGCTGTCGCGCAACTATGAGGTTTCGAGACAGAACTATCAATCGCTCCTCGACAAAACACTTTCCGCAGGGATGTCGGAAGAGTTGGAACGGAAACAGCAGGCAGAACGGTTCACGATCCTCGATCCGGCTAAAACACCGGAAAAGCCAATTAAGCCGAAGAGGATCCCATTTTTCGTGGGCGCGATTCTTGCATCGCTTTTACTTCCTATAGGAACTACGATCGCAAAAGAAGCCCTTAGTGGTGCGATCAAGAGTGAAGCTCAACTAAAAGAGATGCTGCCACCGAAAGTTTTTGTGCTCGGAACGATTCCTCCTATCGCGAATCAGATAGACCTTCGCCGGTCGAGGCTGATGGCAGTTCAGACATGTCTTTTGCTTGTGGTTACTTTTACTGGGCTCGCAATTTTTCTTTTCAAGGTCAGGCCAATCCTATGAGTGCGATTCTTGGATTAAACACCGCAGGTGCCGCGCGTCCTGTTGCGACTATTGCCCGGCAATTTCCTTCTTCCGAGAAACGGATAACAATACAGCCCACCCGCAATTCACGCCTGGTATTCCTAACAGAGCCAGCAGGGCTAGCTGTTGAACGATACAGGCTGCTTCGACGTCGCTTATGCACGCTTTATCCTCAGGGCGGCGTTGTATTGATCACAAGCCCGAACCCCGGAGAAGGGAAGACGCTAACTTCAGTCAATCTCTCCTGGGCTCTCGCGGAAGCGGGTCAGGCTGCGTGCCTTGTCGACCTGGACTTCAGAGCACCCGGTGTCTCTCGAGCATTGAATTGCAAGTTCGAAGATGGAGGCGTGAAGGAGGTGCTCGAGGGGAAGGGTGAAGTTCATGAGTTGATCCGCCGGCTTGGTGAGTGTCCCTTGCATGTCTTGGGAATCAAGGAACGCATGACTTCGCCCGGACATCTCCTTTATTCTCAGGCACTGGTCTCCATGATAGCTAATCTTCGCGCCAGATTTCAGTGGGTCGTACTGGATTTTGCGCCGGTGATCCCCATGGCGGACGTCTCCGAGGTGATTCCTCACGTAAACGGTGCCATTCTGGTTATTCGAAATGGAAAAACCGAGAAGGATATGCTTGCACCTGCCCTTGAAGCAATAGGTCCCAAGCTTTGGGGCGTGGTTGCAAATGATTGCCCGATCAATGGAAGTGCCTACTACGGAAACTACGGAAACCGCAGGGATTAAGCCTCAGCATGTAATTTATTGCCTTCGGAACCTACGACGTTGGTTGATTTCTAAAGAGAAGCCGAAGCCTCTCATTTCAAATTCTATAAAGAACGATCATTGTAAGACTTTGCTCGTAAGGCGAAGCTGTGAGCTTGAGCATTGTGAGCTTGTGCATATTGTTTGCAAACATTTGTTAGTTTTCCACCTGAATTACCATTCTTTCGTTCGTTATACGGAACCAGTCCCAGCACATGATTCAGTGAGTGAAGCAATGTCATTTGACCGCCGACTAAAAGCTCGAATTTATCCTCCGGTTTTCCGCTGTTTGCATTGGGTGAAGGCGATATGGCCTCAGGAAAATGGCACCTGGGGGATAACACGGCATTTTGTTCGCAATAAAATGCACATGAATGTCATTGTGAAGTAGGAAAACCTTTAAAGAGCAGCTGGCATTTCAATTGCTTAATCCATAAGTAGTCTGCATTGAAAACTCGTTTTGCCTATCTATCTTTGACTTTAGGGTCTATGCGATGTCTCCGAGCAAGTAGACCGATTGGTGGTTTCAGTTGAAAGTTTTAGGAATCCGTCACGGACGAGTTCCATTGATTCTGGTTAGGAGAAATGCATTTCAGTCTGTGTCATGAAAAGACCGTAGCGGAAAATTTCAAGCCAAATTTATTGAGGTATGTCTTTCCTCCAACGCAGTCGAGATACACGTGCAAAGTACTACCACTGTTTACCAAAAAAGAGTGCTTCAGTCAGTTTCGCATTTCAAGGAATTTTAGATGGCTATTCATAAATCGGCTCTTCTCACATGGGAAAGCGATTCGTCCTATGAAAAAACTCCCGACAGCGCCCTAGATTCGCTACTGGATGTTGCCGTCATACCAGAAGCGTCGTTCATACGTATGCTTCGGCTTGAGCGGCGCAGGACAGAACGCTCAGGCAGGCAGTTCATGCTGGTTCTCATAAGCTATGAGGATTTTCAGACCAATGCAGGGTGCACCTTGCTTGATCACGTTGTTACCGCGGTGTCGAGAGTGACACGCGAAACCGATATCCTCGGCTGGTATCAGAACGGAGCGACACTGGGCATCTTGATGACGGAGCTTGGTCAAACCAATGCAATGACGGTCGACACGATCTCCAAAAAGATTTCGATGGCAGTTCAACAGGTCGTCTCTCCGGAGAGATTTCGTGAACTGTCATTTCAGTTTCGTCTCTTTCCACAAGAGATAGACAGATCTTCTAACGGCGACGACAACCATATCCATTACCCCGACCTCTCACGCCGGCACAGATCAAAACATTCTTCCGGTCACATTCTCAAGAGAGGTCTTGATATCGCAGGAAGTCTTTTCGCGCTTACCTTGTTCATGCCTCTGTTTTTGATCCTTGCCATCCTGGTGAAGTTGACGTCCCGCGGACCTGTACTGTTCTGCCAGAAGAGAGTCGGTCGTTACGGCAAGGAATTTAATTTTTATAAGTTCCGAACGATGTACACGGGTAACGATCCGCGGATTCATCAGGAGTATGTTACGAAGCTCATAGCGGGAGATCTGAATGAATCAAGTGGGGTCTACAAGATCGTCAATGATCCCAGGATTACGCCTGTAGGTAGGTTTCTCCGAAAGAGCAGCCTTGATGAGCTTCCACAGTTCTTCAACATATTGAAGAACGACATGTCTCTTGTCGGACCACGGCCACCATTACCGTATGAGTTCGAACGGTATCAAACTTGGCACAAACGCCGAGTACTTGAATTGAAACCCGGATTAACAGGTCTGTGGCAGGTTGAAGGCAGATCTCGTACGACTTTCGATGAGATGGTCCGCATGGATCTTCGATATGCAATTGAGCGATCCTTGTGGGTCGACGTGAAAATTATTCTGCAAACTCCCTCTGCGATGTTCTCTGGCCGTGGAGCCTGCTGACTTATCTGTCATGTAACAGGCTGGATCTTAATTTATGGCTACTATTCCATGCTCCAACTCGATAGATGAAACTCAACCGGGACCCTCAGTAGACGTTACGCAAGCGGCGCCGAAGAAGAGCACTCACGGACAGATTCTAAAGTCATCTGCACTCGTGGGCGGTTCTTCGCTCTTGAATATCGGAATCGGAATTGTTCGTACGAAGGCCATGGCAGTGCTGCTTGGTCCGGCGGGATTTGGCCTGTTTGGTCTTTACAACTCAGTCGCGAACATAACCCAGACTCTAGCTGGCATGGGGGTGAGCAGCAGTGGGGTTCGCCAGATCGCAGATGCCGCTAGCTCAGGAGATGAGGAGCGTGTCGCGCGAACGACAGTTGTGTTGCGTCTTGTCTCGGTCTTTCTTGGGGTCTTGGGTGCCGCTTTCCTGATTGTGTTTTCCGGGCCGATCTCAGCGATCACATTCGGCAGCCGCCAAAACGCTTCGGAAATCTCACTTCTTTCTATTGTTGTATTTCTCATGCTTATCTCTGTCGGCCAGGGCGCCCTTATTCAGGGAACAAGAAGGATTGCCGACCTGGCGAGAATGAATATGTTTGGCGCAATCTCGGCTACTTTGTTCAGTATTCCGCTGGTTTATTTCTTTCGTGAAAAAGGGGTCGTTCCCGCACTTATTGCGGTAGCTGCGATGACGTTGCTGTCGTCATGGTGGTATAGCAGGAAGATACAGATCAAATCTCAGAGTTTAGATATTCCAGCTATGTGGGGAGAGACGAGTGTCTTGCTCAAGCTGGGATTTGCGTTCATGTCGAGTGGTCTGATGACTATGGGGGTCGCCTATGTCGTGCGCCTTACGGTTCTGCGCAAGGTGGGTTTTGAAGCAACCGGTTTATATCAATCGGCCTGGACGCTTGGCGGCTTATATGTGGGATTCATCCTGCAGGCGATGGGAGCGGACTTTTATCCTCGACTCACTGCTGCTGCTAACGACAACGACGAGTGCAACAGGCTCGTGAATGAGCAGACGGAGATTGGCATTCTTCTGGCGGGCCCTGGAGTGTTGGCGACTCTCACGTTTGCACCGCTCGTGCTTGGGATCTTTTACAGTTCCAAGTTCATCCAGGCTGTTCCGATCCTTCGCTGGCTAAGCCTTGGAACCGTCCTGCAAGTCATCACCTGGCCGATTGGATTTATTGTCATAGCAAAAGCCAAACAAAAGCTATTTTTTCTGTGCGAAACGGCCTGGGCTGGAATCAGTTTGATTCTTGCGTGGGCGTGCGTGAGCGCCTTTGGCCTGACAGGAGCAGGTGTTGCATTTTTTGGATCCTACGTATTTCACGGTGTGATGATGTATATGGTGGTTCGCCGTCTCACGGGTTTTGGATGGTCCTCCGAAAACAGGCGTATTTTGCTACTCTATCTACCCCTAATGGCGCTTGTTTTTTTCTGCTTTTATTGGCTGCCTTTCATCCCGGCCTTGTGCATAGGCACTGCAGCAGTCATTCTTTGCAGCATCCATTCGATTCGGACACTGATGAAGCTAGTGTCCCTGGACAAGAGCCACCCCTTTCTTCGGCGGATTACAAGCCTTATTGGTTCCGTCATGCCACAAGCAAAAGATCAAACATAAGCAACATCTGGACATGCAACCTCTTTATTCGTGCTCAATTTTCTGTAAGGTAAATCGGCTATGCATTCTCTTGATCTATCTATCGTGATTGTTAACTGGAATTCAAAGCAGTTTGTGGAGCAATGCCTCACAAGCATCCAGGCGAATGCGAAGCTAATAAACCATGAAATTATCGTGATCGATAATGCTTCCTATGATGGATGCAAGGAGATGCTCGAGGCTAAATTCCCCGATGTAATCTTCGTTCAAAGCGCCGAAAACCTTGGTTTCGCGCGAGCTAATAATTCTGCTTACAGCCAGAGTCGGGGGCGAAACGTATTGTTTCTCAATCCGGATACGGAGATCCAGGGATCCGCGATTCAAAAACTTATTGACGCACTCGAATCGATACCCGATGCAGGCATGGTGGGTGCGAAATTACTGAACTCGGACAGTACCTTACAAACTACCTGCATTACCGCTCTCCCTTCGATACTGAATCAGGCCCTGGCGTCCAATTATTTACGTCAGCGTTTTCCTAATTGGAAACTGTGGGGTATGCGCCCACTGCACTTGAAAAAGCAAGATGTGGCTGCTGTAGAGGCTGTCTCGGGTGCGTGCATGATGGCCAAACGAGATCTCCTGGAGCGGGTTGGTTGTTTTACAGTTGACTATTTTATGTACGCGGAAGACATGGATCTCTGCGCCAAAATCATCCAAACAGGATCCAAGATCTACTACGTTCCGGAAGCTGTAATCGTGCATCACGGCGGAGGTAGTAGTTCATCCCATTCGGAAAGTAATTTCAGCTCCGTGATGCAACGTGAATCGCTCTCTAAATTCTTTGAACTACATCGCGGCTACGCCTATTCCATCATGTATAGAGCAAGTACTGCCGTTGTCTCACTCTGCAGGATGGCTTTGATCCTTGGATCTTTCCCTGTTGTGGTTTGCGTCAAGGGTTATAAATTCTGGTCGAATAGAACCAGCAAGTGGTCGGCTATTTTATGCTGGTCCCTCAACTTAAGTCGACGGTAGAACAATCAGCTCTTGGTGAGCAGAGAGGCAAATCTAGCAAATGCTTATTATCGCTTTGATGCAATCGGTAATAATAATCGCTTTAATTGTCTCTGGAAGGCGTCGGCTTGAGAACGCTCTGCCTCTTTTTTGCTTCTTCCTGACACTTATGCCTCTGGAAGCAAAGCTTGTAATCCCAGGCCTATTTGATATCAACATTATGAGGGTGTCCCTGCTCACATTATTGGGACTGTTTTTAGTCAAGAGAAAAAAGGCCTCTCGGGAGAAATTGCCTCTCATTAATTTGATGTATATGCATGTTGCGTGGGCGCTTTGTTCTACGATGTATTCTCTGTCTTTTGCCACGAGCATCAAACAATTACTGGCGCAACTCATTGAGTTTTACCTGATGTACTATTTGCTCGTCCACATCATCACCAATATAGAGACGATTCATAAGATGCTTTACGCGATGATGATGGCGATAGGCATTTGTTGCATATTTTCAATTTTTGAAGTTTATGCCTCATGGAGCGTGTTGAGAATATTCCCAGCCAGTAATTGGATCACCTATAACGGTGGATTAGATCCGTTGTATTCCGAACTGGGCAGAGGGTTGAGAGTGAGATCAACATTTCCCCACCCTATTTTATTCGGGGATGCTCTTGCTATCAGCATCATTCTGAGTCTGTATCTTTTGGGGTATTGGGCTAAAGGTAAGCGTCGATTGTTCTTGTGGATGAGCCTGATACTCATGTTCTGGTCGATCTACAAGACGCAAAGCAGAGGGCCCTGGCTTGCCACGATCGTCTGTTGCTTCCTTCTGTTCTTGATGGTTAAAAGAGAGATCAGAAAGTATCTGATTACCGCTGCCGTTATGGCGCTTATAGTTTTGCTTGCGCGACCCGGGGTATGGCAGTCCATCGACGCTTTATATCAGGCGAGCACTGACCCAACCCAACCGGTGGGCACATCCTATCTTTACCGTCATGCCCTGGCAGACTCGATTGAGCAAGCGGTTCAAAAAGAGCCTGGACGCTTTCTTTTAGGATACGGGTTGGGCACATTTCGCGTGCTAGGGCTTGAGGTCGACTTCTTAGGCGAGCATAGACGATGGTATACCTGCGACAATAACTGGGCGTCATTTCTCTATGAGACCGGCTATGGTGGCCTCCTTCTTATAGGGGCATTATTGTTCTGGCCACTGATACTCGCCTTCAGGAATTATTGGAAATTGCCCAAACCAGAAAGCACGCTTAGTGGAGTGCTCTTTATATCGATCGCGGGATTTTATTTTCTCATGGTCAGTGTTGCGGCCTACAGCTGGGGACAGCAGGGATATATGAACTGGATTCTGATTTCCATGTCTATAAGCCTCCCTATGATTGCACGAAAGAGGCAGAGGGCCATAAGGGAGAGTAGAAAACTGGACGGGGGCGGGCAAGGGAATCCCCTCGACGGCAATCTATATCCGTCGCATAGTCTTGATGGTCTTGCAGACGATCCATTAACTGAGACTGCGTCATTGACTAGCCATTGACACAGGTGTCAGAGAATTTAGGGGTAGTGAGTGTACGCCTAAAAATTGAATCGACCGCTTCGCCTGCCTGATCCCAAGTTGTGCCACGAACACTCGCAGCTGCGGACTGTGAGAGCGAATCGAAGGCTAGGTTCGTGACGAGTGCCTCCAATTCGTCTGCCAAGGCCTGGGGATAAGGGGATGCATATCGTACAAAAGGATTGTCGAGAACGATTCGATTTTGGATCGCATCGTTGACGACAGGTATGCAACCGGCTGCTAACATCTCGTGCGGAACAAGCGACACATTTGTAAGTGATAAGGATAAGCCAGCATAACACTGGTTATAAATCTCATTGAGCCTGGCAGGTGGGATGTGCCCGTGATCGATGAAGCGGAATGGAAGCTTCCCCATTTTGTCGCCATAGAAATGTAGGTCGATATCGGGCCGACGAGCAGCAAAGATCTCCATCGCCATAAGGCCCAGTTCGAAGCCTCGGCGGGTTGCTTCCGGTCGTGCGTAGAATACAAGTCCTGAGCGGACCGAATCCGCCGAGCGACGATACGTAGATGTGTCGCAACCGAAATCGAAGGAATCGGCCGACATGCCGAATTCAGTATTCAGCTTTTGCGCCAGCCATCTTCCAGCTGTAATTGCATGAAAGCCCATGCGGTAGGTGTTTTCAGCCATCAGGCTGATCGCGCCGACGGAATGAAAATATGGCTCATAATCCTGCACAAAATAAAAGCGTTTGCCGCTGCAACGAGAGTTAAAGACAGGATAGGCAGTAGCCCATGCAGTAGCGATCACCGCATGAGCGTCTTCCATCTCACGATCCATTTTCCCTACATGTCCGTGAAAATTATAGAAGTCGCGGACGATCGATTCGTAGTATTGATGATCCGCGTCATAGATGTTGTAGAAATAAACCCGATTTATGTAGCCGTGGGCCTCAAGGTAGCGAATGATGCGAAAGATCGTCGTATGTCCGCCGGAGCCTGGGCCGGGGGGAACCATCACCCAATTGAGCTGTATCGGCTCTCCAGGCAAGACAGGAGGGATCAGAAATTGAGCAGGACGAGATAAATCTGCAGCCAAGACCTGATCGCGCCCAACCGGTAGCGGAACACTCTTTGGCCTGATATGCTCTGCGGCAGTCGCCCTTATAAGATCGATGGCTCTGCGTGCCTCTTTCTCAGACAGAAGCTTTCGGAGTTGCCGGTATCGCCGGCCAAATTGGTTAGAAATTTGTTGGAGACTCATAGCCCATGTTGCAACATGCGTTGTTTCTTTAGTCTTCGGCTTAGCCACCGAATTGAGGCAGGAACGATAAAGATCTGGGTGCGATTGCACAAGGAGGCTCCGAGGCGTTGACGCCTTTTGAGAGCAGAGTACTCAGGCAGCAATTGAGCATCAGGGCAAGAGTTTACAGCAAACTGAACAAGTTCTGCGGTGCGAGCGGACTCTGTGCGGTTGTGGTCATAGGCTCGGCAGGCGTCCCACAATGCCTCGCGTGCCAAAGCGCGATTTACCGTTCGGTGCAAGTTAGTGCCGTTAGCAAGTGAGGGATGATGCTCGATAAACAGATCGAAGGCCGCCTTGCGATGGACTAAATCCACAAAGCTGCTTTGGTATTTTGTACGCTGCATGCTTGAGGAATGTACCCGATAATAAGCCTGTACATTATGCACGTATGCGATGTTGGATATTGCAGCAATTCGCAACCACATCTCCAGATCGCCGCTATGCGGCAGTTCTGGTCGATATCCACCGACTGCTCTTTGAATGCTGCCTCTTACGACCACCTCTGGCGAGGTGATGACGTTGTAGCCCGCGTGTAAACGTTTCTCTATCCAGGTATTTCCGTGGAATTGATCGAATCCGTTAGCCGTCTCCGCCGATTTTGGGAGTTCGTGTTGATGCTGAAAGTGAAGCGTACGGCCGTAGACCATTCCTACAGACTTATCCGCTTCCATAATACGAATCGCTCGCTCCAGGGCGCCGGGTGCCAACATGTCGTCAGCTGAAAGTAGGACAACATAATCGGCAGTTGACCAGTCGAGCAGTCCTTCATTGTAGGTCGCAATATGTCCCTTGTTGACGTAATGTCGCCGGAATTCTACGGTTTTGTGGCGACTTGCGAGTAGTTGTCCAACGACGGCAGTATCGTCTGGGGATGCATCGTCGATCACCAGAACGCGAACCTTGACCCCCGGTTGAGCCAGCACACTTTGTACACACGAGGTCAAAAAGTGTGCATAGTTATAACAGGGAATGACCACGTCAACCGTGGGTTGAACCGCCGAACTTCTGGCAGCCCTATCTATCTCAACCACAAATTCCTCCACGTTCGATGACCTCGCCAAAATTCTCTCCGTTCCTCAGCTGTTCTGGACAAGCAGCACGTTACACTATCCATTCTTTGAGCAACTTTGGTGCCATTTCTTCGATTTTGTCTCTTCAAATTCATTGCTTTCAAGCATAACGAGACTGAGCACTGGCCTCTAATTTCAAGAGCCAGTGCTCAGTTATTCGACTAAATCCATTTGTAAGGAACGAGGTATTCTTTGAATCAGTTTACGGAGACGACGACTCCTTTTAAATTGGTTGGGGGAGCTGGTGCCGACGACGTACTTCCTGAAAACTGGAAAGCTCCCCGATTCCAAGCACCGTCGGATCCAGGGCGAGGGCTTCCGACGAAGTCCACATTGTACGGAGCAGTTAGCGCCTGGCCACCGGTCCAGTTAGCATCCTGGCTGGCTAAAGTGAAGACGGCATTTGGCCAGTTGGTGAAGGGATTGGGAGCTCCGGTTGGAATGACAATATCTGTGGAGTTGGTTCCAGATTTAGGTTTTCCAGAGTTTAGGTAAGTATTGTTACCTTCTGTCAGCGTTCCTCCGCAAAGTTGGAAATCTATTCTGTCGGCCGGGGTAATTCCATAGAATAAATTGTTTTGCCAAGTAATTGTATTAGGGTTTCCATCGCAATGCGTTCCCAACGCTCCAGCGTAATCGGCCGTGTAGTTAATAACGTCATTTCCTATGAACGCCCAATTCGTACATCTATTCCCTGGGTTGATGCAAGAAAAAATTCCATTTGAAGGGCCAGGGCGTGTACTGCCCGATGCGCGCCAGATCACATTATTGTAAATCGTAAAATTACTTGACTGGCATCCCGTCAGGCAGACCCAGAGTCCAGTGCCTTGGATGTCTTGAATCACATTGTTATGAAAGTCAACATTTGAGACATTTACTTCGCTATACCAAAGCTGGCCGTGACATGTTGCCGAAGACTTATTTTGTTTAATGTAGCTATTCTGAACAATGAAAGAAGTCGTCCACGGAACTTTGAAAAAATCGCAACCGGAGTCGTGAAAATAGACATGATCCACTAAAAAGTTATCGCATGCTCCACGGCAGCGGATCTCTTCTTCGGACTGTGCGCCATTATTGGCGTCACCGCCACCCTGGACTTCTACATATTTGATAGTCCATGATGATGAGCGATGTTGCCCGTCATTATTATTTTGTCCGATATCAAAATCACTGTCCTGTCCGATGCTTGCTGTAATTTTCAGCCCGCAATCGGAAGAAGAAGTCAGTGTGGTCGGCGATATTCCACAACCCGAAATCGTTGATTTTCCATTTCCATCAAGTGTGAGATAGCCAGGCTGTGGAGAACTTCCACCACCGTAAAATTCTCCCCAGTTAGCTTGACCAGCACCCATCGTGCCTTGGTTCCAGCCCGCAGATATATCGTTCGAACAGCCATCCGCAGATCTTCCGTAGTCGTAGGCCTGGGCTTTCTTAATCGTGATGCGTGTCGTGCCCGAATTTGCAGTTTTGAATGTGTACTTCCCATAATCGCCGTCGGCAAGATAATAAACATCGCCGCGGATTAGAGTTGCTGGAAGGCTTTTCATACGATTGGACCAGTTCGACCCCGATCCATCCCCAGTAGAGGTTGGACCGACTGCATGGCAAGCACCCAAACCAGGTATTACGGTTGCGACCCAGAAAACTATCAAGGCCACGATGGCTCGTTTTTGCATAACTTGATCTCCGGAGGGCGATCTCTTTGCAAGGGGAGGGGAGTTAGAGATCGTCTGCATTGAATTATCTCAGATAAAAATGTGGCAACTGTAAACAATTGGAAGATTCAAATGGAAGATACAAAGAAGAAAAGTAAGAACACCCAACTACAAAACGTCAATTCTCTAATGACTCAGCAATAGCCCTTCCTAGCAACCCTATGTTAGGCGGTAGTTTAGAGCATTATTCTTAATCGTTGCGTATGCGATCCTCGCGCGATCGGCGCCTTCTCCCTCTATATGCCACTGCACACCTTTGCGTACAAGGCGCATCTTGGATCGCTGTCTCCACCAGGTATCAACTTCTCCGGGGAGTGCAATCCATAAACCTTTCTTGTCACGTGCCTCAGATAAGTGACCGAGTAGTTGAAGATACGCGTCCCTGGATTTGGTTGTCTGAATATAGTCAGGATGAACAATAAAGGAGATCAGGCCATGCTGCTTCATGATCGCCGCCATCTGCTCTTGCCACAAATCCAGAGAGTAGGTTTCCAAAACATTAAAAAGAGTGTGGTCCTGTGTCATCGTCACGGGGATTTCGAGAATGTCGCCGACGAAATAGGGCATCACAGTACAGCAACCTCCGTGCTGTGGATCTAGATGCGCTACATTCGGGACTGACATGTCGTAGGAGAATCGAAATTCGCTATACCATTCTTGATTTCGATAGAGGGCTCCAGAACGAAATCCTCTACTCTCAAACTGGTTGATGAAAGTGTTGATCTTGTGTGCGGCCTGCCTAAATTTGTCATGGCTATCGTAAAGATGGCCATCATGTTTGAGGTCATGAACGTTGGCCTCAAATCCTCTTGCCTTGATCGACGCCAGTATCTTTGGGGTCACTGAATATCGAGCGTCGGGAATGAGCTGAAACGAGCTTTTGATCGAAAAGGAATCATTGATATCCATCAATTGCGAAGTAAAGGCGAGGCCGGTAGCCGTCTCAACATCGTGCGTCATGATTGCGCAGCTTGATTGTGCCTCGGGCCAGAACCAGATAAACGGAATTTCGGCGTCCGGGTGAGACTGTGTTGCTAAATACATGAGCCTTTCGAACATCTGGTCGACACTTCGGTCCACAGGCCAACGGGGAAAAGGTTTTTTCGACCAATCTCTTAACCAGATGCGTTGCAGGTGGCGTCGGAATGCAACCGGAAATGTGGGACGCAAAGCGTAATACACTCCGCGAATGACTTTCTTCGCAAAAGAGCTATCGCCTTTCTCTTCGTATCGTTCAAATCGAAGGTTGTCAGCCACCTCTGTTGGGTTAAACGGAAGTCTACAAACCGTTCCATCTATTTGGGCAGACGCCAGGGCGTCTGGGAGTTGAGTCGCCAAACTTTCAGCCGCCAATGGCGATTTGCCATAGCAGATCGCATCTGATCCAAATTTGAAGTAACCCTCCTTCATGGAGGAGGTCTGGTTCTCGAGGGGGGCAAGATTGACAAACGATTCAGGGCAGCGAAAATAATCGACGAATGCTTGATTCATAATGTGGAAGGCTCGCAGGGACTATCCCATGTGTCGGTAAAGTATGTTTCCAACGCCCGTCAAGAGCGGGTCTGGCAATCGTGAGAGGGCGTACCGCATCCACGACGCGGCACCAGTTTTTGAGAACGAGCTTTCATTCCTAAGAGGCGAGCCCCGGAAATAGGTGATGTCTTTTGCTGTCGCTCCTAGATGTTCCTTGAAGGCGATGAGTCCGTCGTCTTCGTAATCGGAACGGCCCAAATCAAATTCAACTAAGCCCATCTCTTTCGACTGCTGGATGACTTTCCAGAAAAGATAAGGGGTGCCACCTAGATTGCTGAAGGAAGAATCGGAGCAGCCATATTTGTAAACGATTGTGTTTTTATGGACCAGGGTCAGAATGCTGGCTACAGGCTTATCGTCCTTCGAGACCATATGAATGGTAAGTCGGTCACCGATGAAATAAGCCAGATTGTTGAACCAAGATGCGGGGGGAGGAGGTAGCCTGTGCCGGCGACGAGTGAGCAAGAAAAGATAGCGAAAATCTCGAATCAGACGTTCTGAGGATCCTTGTTCGTAAACCAATTTTTCTTTCTCTGCTCGCTTGATCTTGCGACGGATGCAACTCTCATGCATGGCCCGGTAAAGGATAGGGAGCTCTTTTCGAAGATCGATCGATTGAAAGCAGAAATGCTCCGTACCAGTCATGCTGGTGATGCAAGAGAGCTTGTCGGTTTCTAAGGGCCTTAGCTCGATATATTTCATCTCCCGCGAATGCGAACGCGATTGAAGATGTTGAACAATCACGTTCGTTGCATCGTGATCAGCCAAGGGCTGACAGTGGTCGGAAAAAGGAAGGGAGACTAGCCGTTTCCCGGTCAATGAACTTTTTATTTTGCAAAATACAAGTGCATTGTCGAGGCCAGCTCCATTTGACGTGGTAAACGCAATGGGTTGATAGCCATAGGTATGGTGTAAGCTAGCAAGCCAATCCTTTGTGTGGAATATTGTCGAGTCTTCGTGTTGCATGACGAACTCTGACCATCTTGGATCGGTCAATGGATCTAACTCATACACCGCCACAATTATGCTCCTTATCGTGAAACAAATGACGCCTACAAAAAGTAATGAAGATTGAAAGAACTATAAAGACTCGATCTGGTGTCGATGGACAAACTTCTTAACTTTATTCAACTGCTCTTTTTGGAGAAAATCCACGGTTTCGGGCGGCACGAGCGGTACGTCGGAGCCGAAGTAGGAAGCGAAATAACCTGCCAATCTTGCAATTGTTCCGATACAAACGGGACGTTCGGGAAGCCGCCTGGCGCATTTTAGGAGTTCGAATGCGGGATGACTTCCAACAGAAAAATCCATTTTCCCTTCGCGAAAACGGTGTCGTAGTACAGAGTCGGCGCCCCCGGTAACTCTGTGGTGCATTACTTTCAATTTCGGGAATGCCCTAACAAGCCATCCCTTTCGACGCGCCCGTATCTCCGCGTACCAATCCTCGCCCCCATACTCCAAGGCGATATATCCTCCGATTTCGGAATAACATTGTCTCCGGACCAACTGCGCAGCATGAGCAACGGAGGTAATGCTATTGGAGATTCGGGGGTGAAAATCTTCCCCCTGCTTTTCATAGATGTATCCGCCGGCAATTCCAAGCGAAGGGTCGAGTCGAAAACAATTAAGCAGATGCTCAAAGTATCTCTTCTCAAAGGAGACGTCGGCGTCCAGGTTTCCAACATAATCATGATCACAGCGCGATATTTCATCGGACGCAGCCATCAATGCATTAACCTTAGCGACCGTTCCCCGGCCAACATTGTTGTCGAGGTGGATAAGGCGAATGAAGTTGTGTTTTTCTGCGTACGCTTTGACAATATTGTCCGTGTCATCTGTCGAGCGATCGCTAACGATAACCCAGAGAGCCGGGAGAACAGTTTGCGCCAGAACGGCCTCTATTGTGTTGCCAATGAGCTTGCCCTCATTGTGCGCAGCCGTCATTAGTACGTAACGTTGCATATCTGTTATAGGACCAAAGCGATCTGAAGATTTGGATCGATAAGCGAGTCGATCAGTTGGAGGTATTCATGCTTGCGCGCGTCCCAGGTGTTTTCTTCCAGATAGCGCTTCGCGTTCTCCGCCAAGGATTGACGCAGCTCGGGATTGTTCTTTAGGCGCAGGATCTGCTCGGCCAGCTGAAATTCGTCGTCGTTATCGTAGTACTGAATAATTGACTCATCGTAGTAGTAGGCATGAATCGTAGTTTTGGATGCGATTACAGGAACGCCCAGGGACATGAACTCGAGAATCTTTGTACTGAGTGCTTCATTGCCAAAGGCTGAATTAGACCGTTTAGGCTCTATAGCGAGGTCGGTTTTTGCCATGACTTTGGCGATGTCTCGACTGGGCAGGAAGTTATGGAAGAAAATTCTATTTTCCATGGTGAGTTCCTTCGCCAAGGCAATGAGTGATGCTTTGGCTGAGCCTTCGCCATAGATATGAAACTCTGCTTCTGGTATCCGGTCAGAGACGATTGCGAATGCACGGATCGCAACATCAAGTCCTTGATGCCAGTTGAGCGAGCCCGGATACGTAAGGATGAATTTTTGATCTTGATCTCGTTTATCGATCTCGTGTTTGGTAAAGATACTGAGGTCTGGCCGATTGCGTACTACGCTGCACTTTTCAGCAGTAGAGGACCGGGAAACAAGGCGGTGACGCCACAGATGATTCGCGATGATGACGTGGTTCGCAAATGCCGCCGAGCAGCGTTCTGCAAATACGAGTGCCTTAAAGAGCAAAGAGTTGTGACTGATGTTGAATTTGCTCGCATAAAACTCAGGAAGGAGATCGTGAATGTCCAGAACAACGCATGTCCCTCTGAGTTTGGGGTAGATCGCTGAGAACGCAAGGAAGTCAGGAACATTATGGACGTGAACTACATCATAAGGATGTTCATTATGTTTTCGAAAAAGAAATAGCGCTGATCTCAAGGCGAAGCGCGTAATGCGGTTGACATAACTGAGTATGCCCTTCTCGTTCAAAATGCGATCCTGAATTCTATAAACATTTACACCGTCGAGCTGTTCGAAATCCGGCAGTCCAGGATCTCTCCTGAGGGCAATTACATCAACAATATCTCCCCGCTCCGCAAGGGACGTGGCATATTGGAGGATTCGCGTGTCGGTTTCGTAGAAGGCGTAAGCGAGCATGCAGATTCGTAGCTGCCGTCGCTGAAGCGATGGAACATGTGTACTGATGGCGTGATGATTGTTGAGCAGCTTACTTGACGGGATGGATGACATTTTTTCCTCGGTCCATCCCCAGAGTGTTGAGGATGGAGTATTAAGTCCGGCTTTGCCGTCACGCCCTCACAGGCGGCTATTGTGAAAGATCTGTCCAAAATCGTCATCGACATCATCACAAGAGCGGCGAAGCGGTGACGATGCCGGATACCTCTACCAACAAGCAATTCTTGTTCCATGGCGTAGATTCATGGGGATTATCTGATTAGAGGCTGGAATCTAGGGGAGGCTGTTGGAAGGGTTTGAGGACCCTGGTTAGACGATTGCCACTATGTGCAATACTCTGCAAGTTTTCGACAATTGCCGTTCGCGGTTCGTCCGGCACTTCGTACAGTTCAGGACACCCATCGATCGACTTTAAAGCGAAGCAGGCACTCGAAAGTCTCGGATTGTCGAGAGCAAGTATCTTGCATACTTTTTTACAAATTTTGTTTACAAAAGTAACCTTGGGTATTGGCGGCTAACTTCAAAGGGGCCCGTGATTTTGCCCGGGCATGTTCTCAAAAAAATATTGTGTGAATCATGCTCCCATGATGGGTTGCCTCAACCTCGCTGCCATGTGGTTAGTCCTGCAGGGCGGCATTATGTTATCGGCATATACGCGGCATCTTGAAGAAAATCAATGGTAACACCTAAACTCGTGACCATTTATCCTCCGGTGTTCCGGCTGCAATTTTAGTAGGTTTTGCAGGCGATCTATTCTGCAAAAGTATCCCCTTTGAACAAGCGATCCGCCCTTAGGGCATGTGCGTGAAAGGTGGAGGCTAAGGATCCCCAAACTTTGGACTTATAGATGCTTCTAGCTCTTCAAGTCACAATAGGGGTGCCGCCATTAAAGCCAAGTTTACAAATCGACTCTCCGTCCCTCTGCGATTTCGATCGTTTGCGTCTGTCAAATTTTCGTTCGGCATGATTCTGCTGATGCTCTTCGCGCTTTCGGGGCGAATGAGTGCTCAATGCAGCAATCCGGCGAATGCGATTGTGGCTGAGAATTGCTTGCAGGGAAGCCCAGATACTGAATGGGATGTGAAGGGTGGTTTCGAGGGAGATCACTCCATTCAGGGGTTTGCCACCGATATCAGCGTAAACCGTGGCAGCACCGTCTTTTTTAAGATCAACACACCGTCAACGTCGTACACGATCGACATCTACCGTATGGGTTACTACGGCGGAATGGGAGCGCATAAGGTTACCAGCATCACCCCATCTGCAACCTTGCCTCAGGTCCAGCCTCCCTGTAATACAGATACGACCGTCGGCTTGATTGATTGCGGGACGTGGGCGGTATCTGCATCCTGGCCAGTTCCCGCGACTGCCACATCGGGAGTCTATTTTGCTCACCTCGTCCGACGAGATGGGTCGGCGACGGGTGAGGATAGTCATATCGTTTTTATTGTGCGAAACGATTCTAGTACTTCACCCATTCTGTTCCAGACCGCCGATGAGACATGGCAAGCGTATAACTACTACGGTTTAGGGAGCGTTTACAGCCAGGACACCCCGATCTGGGATCTTGCGGATCGGTCACTCAAGGTGAGCTACAACCGGCCTTTTTATACCAGGAATTTTCAACAGGAAAATGTCACCTTTGTTTTTGGCGCGGAGTTCGCCATGATTCAGTGGCTAGAGCAGAACGGGTACGATGTCACCTATTTCACGGGAATTGATGCCGCTCGGTCTGGATCGCTGATTAAAAACCATAAAGTCTATATGGATGCCGGGCATGATGAATATTGGTCGGGACCCCATCGGGCTGCTGTGCAAGCGGCGCGCGACGCGGGTGTAAACCTCGCATTCTTTGGCGGCAACCAGATGTTCTGGAAGACCCGTTTAGAAAATAGTATTGATGGGTCTAACACGGCGAATCGAACCCTCGTCTGCTACAAAGAAACCCTGGCGTTCCAGAAGATCGATCCAACCCCAACATGGACCGGTACATGGAGGGATTCGAGTCTGAGTCCGCCGTCCGACGGTGGTTTACCAGAAAATAATCTGATGGGCAGCATGTTCATGGTCAATGGCACCGGCGCTGACAATGACGGCAGCCTACAGATCCAGGTTCCCGCTGCTGACGGAAAGATGAGATTCTGGCGAAATTCAGCTGTTGCCGGCCTCGCAGCCAATCAAACATATTCTTTGCCGCTAGGGACGCTTGGCTACGAGTGGGATGAAGACGTAGATAATGGGTTCCGTCCTGCTGGAGTGGTCCATCTCTCCACGAGCACACATACACTAACGTCCGATCTTCTATTGGATGCAGGTGCGACATACGGCGCCGGAACTGCCACCCATAATATGACGCTCTACCGCGCTCCCAGTGGAGCGCTAGTGTTCAATGCAGGAACCATCCAATGGTCCTGGGCATTGAACACTAATCACGACAGCCCGTTTCCGTTCGATCTGCAAACCGATAAAAACGCACAGCAAGCAACCGTAAATTTGCTTGCCGATATGGGAGTACAGCCGACGACCTTGCAGGCAGGCATTACGCCTGCGACCGCATCAACGGACTCGGCCCCGCCAGCGTCCACAATCACATTCCCCGCAGCGAACGCGAGCGTCAATACCGGAACTGCGGTTGCCGTTACGGGAACCGCGAGCGATGCTGGTGGTGGTGCAGTTGGCGCAGTTGAGGTTTCTGGAGATGGCGGAGCTACATGGCATCCTGCGACGGGGCGCGCAAGCTGGAGTTATACCTGGACACCGTCGGTAACAGGTCCTGCCACCTTACTGAGCCGAGCAGTGGACGACAGCGCTAACCTGGAGACGGCCCACGGCATTACTCTCAACGTCCTGCCACAAGCATGTCCTTGCCGTATCTGGAGTACTCCCGTTACGCCCCAAAACATTGACAGTGGCGACGGCAATGCAGTCGAGGTAGGGTTGAAGTTCCGGGCAGATTCGAACGGGTCGATCCTGGGAGTTCGCTTTTATAAGGCACCCGCGAATACCGGCACCCATGTTGGGCATATCTGGTCCAGCTCAGGCACGTTACTCGGGACCGCAACCTTTGCCGGAGAAAGCAGTTCGGGGTGGCAGCAGGTTAATTTCGCAAGCCCTATACCCGTGACGGCCAACACCACCTATGTGGTTTCTTATTTTGCACCGGCTGGTCACTATTCTGTAGATTCAGATTATTTTGCGCAATCGGGAGTTAACAATCCTCCTCTTCATGCTCTAGCGGATGGTGTAGATGGGGCGAACGCTCTTTATACATATGGCTCGAGCGGTGGGTTCCCGACCTTGAGTTTCCATTCGGGCAATTACTGGGTGGACGTCGTCTTTACTTCCTCGAACACCTACAATATCTCCGGAACAATTAGCGGAGCTAGTGGTGCGGGAGCGACATTGGCCTTGACCGGGGCGGCGACAGCCTCCACTACGGCCGACACGTCAGGCAACTATAGTTTTAACGGGCTGGTGAATGGGTCGTATACGATCACCCCAAGCAATCCGGGTGTGACCTTCAGCCCGGGGAGCTTGCCGGTAACGATCAACAATACGTCACAGACGGGAGCAAACTTCACTGCTACGGTCGCCAATCCGCAGACAATCTCCGGTACGATCACGGGAACGGGTGGTGCTGGAGCCACTGTCAATTTAGGTGGAACTGCGACGGCCACAACTACAGCGGATTCCTCCGGGAACTATTCATTTACGGGCCTTCTCGGTGGCAACTATAGTGTTCAACCGTCTGCACCGGGAATCATATTTACTCCTGGTGTGCGCTCTGTCGTTCTATCTGGAGCTGGCGCGACAGGTGTAAATTTTCAAGCACAGACGTGCAACTGCGTCTCTATCTGGCCAGCTTCGGCTACCCCCGCGTTAGTGGATAGCAATGATGGAACTCCCGTTGAAGTCGGTGTTAAATTCAGCAGTACTGAACCGGGCGTAATCTATGGCCTGCGCTTCTACAAGGCGAGCGCAAACACCGGCGCTCACGTAGGCCATCTCTGGTCGAGCACGGGAACTCAGCTCGCAAGTGCTGCGTTTACAGGAGAGACCGCGTCTGGATGGCAACAGATCATCTTTTCAACGCCAATCTCCATTACGCCAAACGTTACCTATATTGCCTCGTACTTCGCGCCGAACGGACATTACTCCGCGGATACCAATTACTTTGCAACGAACGGAACGAATAGCCCGCCCCTGCAGGCTTTGGCTAATACCGCCAGTTCATCCAATGGGGTCTTTCTCTATTCTTCCAGCGGAGGATTCCCGACAAACAACTATGCCGCAACCAATTATTGGGTCGATGTTCTTTTCGTAGCTGACCAATCGCATGCTGTGAGTGGAACCGTGAGCGGTCCCGGTGGGGCAGGAGCAACCGTTACACTGACCAACAATTCGGGAAGCATTACGGCAACAGCAGATTCGACAGGAAAGTACGTATTCAATAATGTCACTGCGGGTTCGTATTCAGTCATGCCGAGCAATACAAGCGCTGCGTTTATACCCGCAGTTCAAAATATTCTTGTCAGCAGCTCCGATATAGCAGGATTGAACTTTGTCGGATCGAGTCTTTGTCCGTGTGGTTCTATCTGGCAGCCATCTGCTTTGCCTGCCACGATCGATTCGGGAGATGGAGCCGCTATCGAAACGGGAGTGAGATTCCAGGCTGACTACGACGGCTATATCCTTGGCGTTCGCTTCTACAAGGCCGCGGCGAATGCAGGCAACCATATTGGAAATCTCTGGTCGGCTGCTTCAGGAAGTCTGCTTGCAACCAGCCCATTCACAGCAGAAAGTGGGACAGGATGGCAGCAGATCATGTTTGCGAGTCCAGTGCCCGTCTCCGCAAACACTCCCTATATCGCGTCGTATTTCGGGCCACAGGGACACTATTCCACTACCAACGTGCTTTTTGACGCTGCGGGTGTAGATAGTCCTCCACTTCATGCCCTGGCGAATACGGCGAGTGCGCCTAACGGTGTATTTTCCTATTCCCCGACGAGCACATATCCTACGGGCGGCTATAACGCCACCGGCTATTGGGTCGATGTCGTCTATGCCCGAGCGACGGTCTTCTCGATAAACGGAACGATATCGGGTCCCGGAGCAGCAGGGACGGCTGTCACGCTCAGTGGTCCGAACGGTACGTCCAACGCAGTTGCCGATGCAGCGGGCAACTATCGCTTCAGCGGTCTTTCTAACGGAACTTATACTGTCACGCCCCATGGGGCCAGTGGCGCCACTTTTAGTCCTGCTAGCCAGAATGTTACGGTCAACGGAGGACACGTTTTTGGTGTCAACTTTACGTCTTCACAAGTTACTTATTCGATTTCCGGGACAATCACCGGTGTATCAGGCGATTCTGTAGTACTTTCTGGAGCCGCCAATGCGACAACGACCACCGACATTTCGGGGAACTATAGCTTTACCGGTCTGGTCAACGGGTCTTACACAGTCACCCCAGGAGCCGTAGGGTATTCAATCAGCCCGTCAAGCCAGAATGTCACGGTCAATGGGGCAAATGTCTCCTCGATAAACTTCACCGGATCTAGTATGACGTATTCGATCAGCGGTGTAATTACGGGCGGCGCTGGAGCCACGGTCACTCTCGCGGGGGCGGTCAATGCAACGACGACTGCGGATAGCTCTGGAAATTTCAGCTTTCCTGGGCTCGTCAACGGCTCATACGCTGTAACGCCTTCACGTGTGGGCATGGTTTTCAACCCGGCAAGCGTGACAGCTACGGTCTTCGGAGCAAATATTGCCAATGCCAACTTTGTCGTGCCGGCAAACTGCCCTTGCGACACGCTCTGGCAACCGTCAGTTACGCCTTCTACGATCGATGCAGTGGATACCCATCCGACCGAAGCAGGAGTTGTCTTCCGAGCGGACGCGGACGGATATATCGCAGGAATCCGGTTCTATAAGGCACCGGCTAATACCGGAACCCACAAAGGGAACCTCTGGTCAGCTTCTGGAAGCTTGCTGGGGACGGTTGATTTCAGCAACGAGACTGCATCGGGTTGGCAACAGGTGATGTTCAGCAGCCCCGTTCCAGTGACTGCAAATACCTCATATGTAGGGTCGTATTTTGCTCCGGTTGGGCATTATTCGGGAGATTCCCAATTTTTTGCTACCGCAGGTTTCGACGCTCCGCCCTTGCATGCATTGCAGAATGGTGTGGCTGGTTCCAATGGCATTTACATCTACTCGTCGACCAGCGCTTTTCCGACATCCACCTTCAACGCAGCTAATTATTGGGTCGATGTAATTTATCTTCCAACAACAACCTACAGCGCGGCGGGAAGTATCACTGGGGCTGGCGGAGCTAGCGCCACTCTCAATCTCAGCGGTGCTAAAACGACTACACTCACCGCTGATGCTTCGGGTAACTTCAACTTCTCCGGCCTGGCGAATGGGACTTATGTCATCACGCCAAGCACCTCCAATGGTTATAGCTATAGCCCCGCAAGCCAGACGGTTACGATCAATAACGCGCATGCCCTGGGATTAGCCTTCGCAAGCCAGCAGGCCTTTACAGTAAGCGGCACTATTAGTGGTCCCGGAGGGGCAAACGCTTCAGTGGCGCTCAGTGGGGCTGCTGCAGCGACGGTTACGGCAAATTCTTCCGGTGTTTACACCTTTACGGGACTTTCGAACGGTTCGTACACTGTCACGCCAACCAAAACTGGATATACGTTTTCCCCGGCCAGCCAACCGGTAACAGTGAACGGGGCCAATGCCACTGCAAATTTCAGTTCCACTGGTCAGAGCTTTACGATTAGCGGCACTATCAGCGGAGCAGGCGGCGCCAGCGCAACTGTAAAGCTGACTGGAGCTACAACGGCCACGGTGACGGCAAATACTTCCGGGGTCTATACCTTTACCGGGGTTGCCAACGGCTCCTATGTGGTCACACCGACCAAAACTGGCTATGTATTCACCCCTGCCAGCCAATCCGTGACGGTGAATGGGGCCAATGCCACTGCGAATTTCAGTTCCGCTGCTCAGACCTTTACGATTAGCGGCACGATTAGCGGAGCAGGTGGCGCCAGCGCAACTGTAAAACTGACTGGAGCTGCAACGGCCACGGTCACAGCCAATGCTTCCGGGGTCTATACCTTTACCGGGATTGCCAACGGTTCCTATGTGGTTACACCGACCAAAACTGGCGATGTATTTACTCCCGTCAGTCAATCCGTAACGGTGAACGGAGCCAATGCCACTGCGAATTTCAGTTCCGCTCAGACCTTTACGATTAGCGGCACTATCAGCGGAGCTGGTGGCGCCAACGCAACTGTAAAGCTGACTGGAGCTACAACGGCCACGGTCACAGCAAATGCTTCCGGAGTCTATTCCTTTACCGGGGTCACCAACGGTTCCTATGTGGTCACACCGACCAATACCGGATACCTGTTCACTCCAGCTACCCGATCCGTGACGGTGAATGGGGCTAATGCAACCGCGAATTTTTCGTCCAGCAAGACATACAGCATCAGCGGCACGATTAGCGGTGGTGGTGGAGCGGGAGCAACAGTAAAACTGACTGGAGCCGGGACCGCTACCGTTACGGCAAGTTCATCCGGTGCCTATACCTTCTCGGGCCTGGTCAGCGGTTCCTATACGGTTACTCCGAGCAGATCGGGACACATCTTCATTCCGTCCAGCCGTTCCGCTACTGTCAGTACGTCGAATGTGACTGGTGTGAACTTTACTTCGTTCTAGGATGGGAGCTGGTTCTCCTAACCGGAATCGCGATGGGACCTTGGCCCCCGCTCGTGAAGGGTGGGGGATCCATGAATTCCCTTTGCCTTACCCGTGGCCCACTCTATAGTTATGGTGTGATCCCGTCAAAGAATCGCTCATTTTTTATTGTAGTTGCAGGCGCCCGGTCTCGGCATCGATCGAAAGGGCCGACTTCCGGACTACGCAAGGCTGGTTTCGCAGCTGTGCTTGCTCTATCTGCCACTGCAGGTTGGCCGCAGAGCTCGAAGGTAGTTACTCAAAACCAACGCTCCCGCCTAAAGACGGCGAGTGGAACGCAGCAGAACGGCCAGGCAACTGCCAAACAACCTGAGCATGAAGGAGTCACCCGCACGTACTTCATCGCCGCGGATGAAGTTGACTGGGACTACACTCCACAAGGAAGAAATCTGGCCGGAATTCCTCACCCCGAGGCGGGAGAAAACGAATCAGCCTCAGGGATCAATCACAGGGTTTACCATAAGGCGATTTATCGTGAGTATACGGATGCGACATTCAAAACGCTTAAGGTTCGTCCTCAGCAGTGGTCGCATCTAGGGATCCTCGGGCCACTGATTCGCGCTGAGGTGGGCGATTCAATACGGGTTGTCTTCCGGAACAATACACACCTGACTGTAACGATGCATCCCCATGGAGTTCAGTACACAAAGGATTCGGAAGGAGCCACATATAACGACGGAACAAGCGGCACCGTAAAGGCTGATGACGCCGTTCATCGCGGCGACACCTATACCTACCTATGGACCGTACCAGAGCGCAGCGGTCCTGGTCCCATGGATGGAAGCTCTGTCCTGTGGATGTATCACTCACATTTCGTCGAATCGACAGACATCAACACAGGGCTCATCGGCCCAATTATTGTGACTCGGAAGGGAAGCGCCAAGCCAGACGGCTCACCCAAGGATGTCGACCGTGAATTCATCACAGATTTTGCGGTCTTCGATGAAACCGATAGCTGGTTTTTTGAAGGTAACTTAGGAAAGCAAGCAAGAATCGCTCGCATGAAAACAACGGACCCACTTCTGCGCGATCAAAACCTGCTCTATTCCCTCAATGGCTACATCGAAGGTAATTTGCCGATGTTGACAATGCGAAAAGGAGAGCGGGTGCGATGGTATCTGCTTTCGAATAGCAATGAAGACGATGTGCATATGGCACATTGGCACGGAAATACCGTCACATGGAACAACATGAGGATGGATACGCTATTTCTGGGCCCGATGGCAATGGCGACTGCAGACATGATTCCCGATAGCGAAGGGATCTGGCTCTTTCATTGTCATGTGAATGATCATTATGCTGGCGGCATGGTTGCGAGATATCAAGTACTGCCGTGAAATTAGAATTTCGAGATATTCTTTTCCGTAGTTTGGAGACGAGTGTGCCATGCAGAACTTTCCACATGGCACCCTGACTTCGTCGCTTAGGCACTCAATCCGTGCTGCTGAATTTTATAGAGAAGGCTTCGGTAACTGATATTCAGGTTCATCGCGGCCCTTCTTCTATTCCAACCGGAAGCAGACAATGCATCCTGAAGCATCCTGATCTCCGTCTGATTCTTTATCTCGCTGATTGCATCTTTCATGCCGGCAGGGTTGGGGATCTTTTTATCTACAACCTCTCCAGACGTCGTGGGGGCTGAAACACTGCTCTGTGGCTGAGCTTTGCTTCGGAGGTACGCATATGCAGACTCCTGATCACGAAGAATAAGAGTTCGGATCACGAAATTGCGCAGCTCACGCAAGTTTCCGGGCCAATGGTACTCCATTGCGGCGTCAAAAATGCGCCCGGCAAACGCAATAGGCTGGCCGACACCAGCGCCGCCTCGCCGATTCAACTCTTCCATGAGTAAAGGAATTTCTTCGCGACGCTCACGAAGTGGAGGAATGACCAGGGTCAAGGTATTCAACCTATAGTAGAGGTCTTCGCGAAATCGTTTTTCGGCAATAGCAGTCTGCATATCGATATTGGTGGCCGCAAGTACCCGGACATCCACCTGAGTCGAGGAGCGCCCACCCAGACGGCTAAAAGAGCCATCCTGCAAGACATGGAGCAACTTAGCCTGCATTTGCGGGCTCATCTCGCCTACTTCGTCTAGCAAGAGAGTGCCTTTATTGGCGAGTTCAAACTTTCCAGGTTTGGATTTTATTGCGCCTGTAAAAGCGCCTGCTTCGTAGCCAAATAGTTCACTTTCGAGAAGTTCGGTAGGAAGGGCAGCGCAATTGACGTTGAGAAACCTGTTTTCTGAGCGCGTATGGTACTTGTGCAGCAACATCGCAACGATTTCCTTGCCGACACCACTTTCACCAAGAATCAGGACAGGGATATCTACTGGCGCAAGTACCCGAACGTCGCGATAGAGTTGCATCATGGCCGGCGATGCGGCTAGGAAGAAGCGATTGTTATCCAATTCTTCGAGATGGAAGCTCTGGGCGGATCCCGAAGAGCCGGCGACTGGAAGTGATGGTACTATCGCGTTTTGCCCGCGCGAAAGCTTTTCGAAGTCATGCAGCATGAGCGGTTTTGTCAATATAGTTTGAATCTTCCACTCTGCAGCAACGCCTTTCCAATGGTCATCTCCCTTTTCTGAGAGAATGCAAAGTTGGTCGCTCCTTATCATTTGCAGGAGAGCAGGATCGAAAAGACGGTCCCCTGGATAGTTTTTCCCGGCATCGAGTAAGACGAACTCTGCTCGCACACCTCTGCGAAGCAATTGAATAGCATCACGCGAGGAAGGGACACAGATCGCTTGGCGACCATAGGAGGAAAGTGAATTGTGAACCAAATTGCAGACATCAAGATCATCACTGATTGCAAGAACTTGCACAGAGTCCATCATTTTAACGCAACCTCATACTTTCGGAATAATGGCATAGCAGAGTGCCCATTGATCGGCCGATGCAGCTAACCCAAATTTATTCTCGGGACGAGGAGCAGAAAAGAGTCCGGAGAACCAAGCAGAAAATTGAACTAACTAGTCATAGCTACAAGTTACAAAAGGAAAATCCGTACCCGAACAACTTTTCATCGCTTCAGAAGAGGTAACCGTCTATTTAGTTACTATCTTGGTCTTGGCTAACGCTTTAGTCGAACTGTTATGAACTTCTGGAGTGGTGTGAATTTAACGCGATCCCACAAAAGTGTCAAATGAAATTTGTACCTGAACTATGCATATTCTCTGCAGAGTCCCGCGCAAATGTCTAAGTAAAGATATATCAATAGATAGATCTTATTTTGGGGAGACCGAAAAGCGGGACTAAAGGGTGGAATTGTTAAAATTGTGAAAGTTACCAGCACACATTTTGGTAACCATTTAGTACCCAACGGCGTTGTCCGAGTAAACGGCCATTTAAGTGCAACTCATTTATTTTGAGACATAAGTTCTTGTGGATCCAAAACCTCACCTAGTTGGTTGAAGATTTCGGCTGAACTTTCGAAAGGAATATTTTCCAAACCATGCATTCTCGAAGTTCTGAAATAAGCGTAATTTCAGGTGTAGCGTGCCGATAAAATCAGTGGCTACTACCAATTCATCCTCCTTCGATATCGCGATTATTGGAGCTGGAATTGTAGGACTGGCGACAGGTCTTGAGTTCTGTACTCGTTTTCCGGGTATTTCGCTTGCGATCCTTGATAAGGAAAAGACTGTCGCGGCTCATCAAACAAGCCACAACAGCGGTGTAATCCACTCTGGTATCTACTACAAACCTGGCAGCCTAAAAGCGCGACTCTGTGTTGAAGGGGCGGATGCGATGATCCGTTTCTGTCGGGAATACGGTGTTCCGTATGAGATTTGTGGCAAGGTCATCGTCGCAACAGCTGAAGAGGAAATTCCACGATTGGAGGAGTTGTACCGGCGCGGGAGCGGAAATGGGCTTGCAGGACTGAAAATGATCTCGTCCGAGGAGATTCGAGAATTGGAACCGTACGCTGCCGGCATTCGAGGCATTCATGTACCTGGTACGGGAATTGTCGATTACTCAAAAGTTGCCGAGAAGTACAGAGAGATAATCTCCGATTGCGGCGGACAGGTGCTGTTATCAAATGAAGTCGTTGGTCTGAGACGCTCCGATGCACGGACGATAATTGAAACAACGCGCGGGGAGATCTCCGCGAAGCTTGTCATTAACTGTGCGGGCCTGCAAAGCGACAAGATCAGTCGTCTGGCGAACGCGAGGCTGGATCTAAAAATCATTCCATTTCGCGGAGAATACTATGACATGGCCCCGTCGAAGTCTCAGCATCTTCGGGGTCTGATCTATCCTGTTCCCGACCCGCGGTTTC
>Ga0193717_1000143_pt1 | contig 69551 bp, 38 predicted proteins | sample U2c2metaG_FD_145900 | JGI IMG/M metagenome (GOLD analysis project Ga0193717, IMG submission 145900) | Soil microbial communities from a riparian zone of the East river system, Colorado, United States - U2c2 | ecosystem: Environmental > Terrestrial > Soil > Riparian zone | place: USA: East River... | reverse complement strand
GGTAGCCGGCTTTACTGGAACGTCGGCGGTGAACTGGTTTACCTGGCCAAGCCGTTTTTTTGCGGTAGGCCCAACGCTTTCTCAGACAATCTTCGATTACGGCCGTCGACGGGCGACCACGGATATTACTCGCGCTGATTACGATTCGACGATCGCTTCTTACAGGCAGACCACACTCACCGCATTCCAGCAGGTTGAAGATAATCTGAATGCGCTGCATGGTCTGGAGACAGAGGCGACCCAACAGCAGGCGGCTACCGCATCGGCGCGGGAGTCGCTTGATCTCTTCAATACTCGCTATGAGGGCGGAGTCGATACCTATTTGCAGGTGATCATCTCGCAGACAGCGCTTCTGCAAAATGAACGCAACGATATCGACATTACCCGGCGGCGATTGGAAGCGAGTGTTCTGCTGGTCAAATCGCTGGGCGGCGGATGGGATTCCTCACAGCTTCCACAACAGCCCTGATCGCATCTTTCAGCAGTAGATGGTTAACAAAAGGTCGAAATTTTGCTTGACGTCTATATAGGACTAAATTAGTCTCCATTCAAGAGGGAATGCTGCAGAGTCTTTTGGCGAAGCGCTGCGGTCTTCCTGAGATCGAGATGGATGGCATGGACACGCCCATGCTGTTTTACGAAGAATGCTGAGACGAAATAGATAAAGCTATCTTCCTGGACGAGAACTTGAGAAGACCGTTGCTGTGGTCGCTCAAGCGAAGAGTCATCGGCTGACTGGATTGTATGTTTGCAAGTCCACTGTCAGGACGTGACTTCCATGCGTTGTTTGGCTGTTTAAGAGCAGCAACCGGGATTGACGTTGGGAAGAGTTTGTCTCTTTGTCGACATAAACGGCCAAGGAGAATCGATGAACGATATTAACGTAGTTCTGGCAGAGCGCGGCGGGTTTGGTGCGGTTCGACTTTGCGGATGCAAATCCGTTCATTTAAGCGTTGGTCCGGTCACTCTGAACATGGATCCGGAAGTCTTCGCACAGACCGCGATTCTCATTCGGCAGGCGATGGAATCGCTTGCGGTGATTGTCGCGTCCGGAGAGCTGGATCAGGAGCGATCGGCTCAACCGATGCCGAATTGAAATGCAGATGCGGCCCTGCTATTGACGTCCGTTGTTACGGCGTTTCATGGAAGGGCTGCATCGTGAGTTTTATGCCAGCGCGTCCGCAATTGCTTTTCCTGCCGTGATCGTGTCAGCGGTGCCTGACATGTCGCGCGTTCGCAGGGACTTATTCGGAAGCACCTGCTCTATTGCTTTAAGGATTGCAGCGCCGGCCTCAAGTTCTCCAAGATGGTCGAGCATCATGGCCGCCGACCAGATTTGAGCAATGGGATTCGCCACGCCACGTCCAGCGATGTCGGGCGCGGAGCCGTGGACCGGCTCAAAGAGAGAAGGGAAATGGCGATCGGGATTGATGTTTCCCGAAGGGGCGATGCCGATTGTGCCTGTGCACGCAGGCCCCAGGTCGGAGAGAATATCGCCAAACAGATTGGATGCAACGACCACGTCGAATCTGTCCGGATTAAGCACAAAATGAGCAGCGAGGATGTCGATGTGATATTTGTCCCAGGTTACATCGGGAAATGACTTCGAAACTTCTTCGACGCGGGTGTCCCAGTATGGCATTGTGATGGAGATGCCATTCGACTTCGTTGCCGACGTGAGATGTTTTTTGGGCCGCTTCTGCGCGAGATTGAATGCAAACTTCAGGATACGGTCGACACCGGTTCTGGTCATGATGGTTTCCTGAACAACAACTTCACGATCGGTTCCGGGAAAGATCTTGCCTCCAACCGAGGAATATTCCCCCTCGGTATTCTCCCTTACAACGAAAAAATCAATATCGCCTGGAGCCCGGCCGACGAGGGGACAGGGAAGTCCTGGCATGAGCCGAACGGGACGAAGGTTCGCATATTGATCGAACTCACGCCGGAAGAGAATGAGAGAACCCCAGAGAGAGATGTGATCGGGCACCTTCGCGGGCCAGCCCACGGCTCCGAAGAAGATCGCATCATGCCTGCCGATACGATCTTTCCAATCCTCCGGCATCATCTCCTTGTGCTTGAGATAGTAGTCGCAGGAGGCGAAGTCGAACTCGTCAAGCTGCAGTCCAAAGCCGAATTTTTTTGCTGCGGCCTCCAGTACGCGTAGACCTTCAGGCACGACTTCTTTGCCAATCCCATCGCCGGGAATCACCGCAATCCTGTAGATACGCCGAGTGACTTCTGCTGTGGCCATGCGATGTGCTCCTTTATTCGTAGTGCAGAGATAGATGGTTTCGGCTATGCCTTATTGATCAATGCGGCGATCCGTGGACTTTATAGCGTTCCTGAAATGACTTTATTGCAGATCCAGTGTTTCCAGCCAGTGGTCTGGATGACTGGATCGAATGATGAGATTGCTGATGACTTATACCAAGTGAGCGTAGCGAATCGAAGACGAGATTCGCAAGAGTTCTCTCCCTGATTCCGAAAGCCTTCTTCTCGATGTATCCTTGGTTGTGTTTTTGGGAGGATAGAACTCGTCATGCTTCGATCGATCTCGGCTGGGTTACTCGCATTCTGCTGTCTTACGGCAATCGCACAACGCGCAGACGCCACCTCTACAACAGACCTTAAAGAGCAGACGCTCCCAAGCCCTCCACGGAAGCAGAGCGTTCAAGATGGCGTGCAGATCCAGAAGCCACAGCTTGAAGACTACGTTGCCATGCTGGACAATCTTCCAGCGAAGGCTTATGCGCAACCCAAGAAGCCACGCAAGGTTCTAGTCCTGGCGCACGCGTCGGGCTTCGTTCATTCTTCTATTCCGTTGGCGGCGGAGACGGTGAAGGCGATGGGCGAGAAGACGGGCGCTTGGTCAACCACCATCACCTTCGATCCGGCACAGATCACGGTGGAGAACCTTGCGGGATACGACGCGATCTTCCTGGACAATACGACGCTTGCCTTCCTGGACGACCCGAAAGATCCTGTCGCAAGCGAGGCAAGGAAGAAGGCGCTGCTGGATTTTGTGCGTGGCGGCAAGGGGTTGGCGGGCATCCACGCCGCCGGCGATAGTTACCACACGACGGGATCGGCGCCTAGCGGAACCTGGTCGGACTTCAACGTGATGATCGGAGGCTACTTCAAGTTTCACTGGGTTTATCCGCAGCCGATTACCGTGAAGATCGACGACCCGAAGAGTCCGCTGACGAAGATGTTTCATGGTGAATTTACGGTGCACGACGAGGTTTACACCTTTGTGCAGGACTCGTTTTCGCGCAAGCGGGTGCACGTACTTACCAGCGTCGACTACGCAAAGATGAGCGATGCAGCCAAGGCGAAGGAGCCGGCGGCAACGAAGCGCACCGATGGTGACTATGGTTTGAGCTGGATTCGGCATGAGGGCAAAGGGCGGGTTTTCTATGAGGCCCTTGGCCATAGCGAACATATCTATGCCATGACACCCATCATGGAACATGTGTTGGCGGGCATTCAGTATGCGTTGGGGGACTTACCTGCGGATGACCATCCCAGTATGAAATAGTGGAAAATCCTACGCAATCTGGAGAACGAACCGTTGGCATAAAAATGCGATCAGGAAGGTGGGCTGTCACCAGCTATGAGTCGCCACAACGACTGTAGATACTGGTTTGAAGTCCACTACCTTGATACGCAATACCGCCTGAAAATTTTGGGAAGCCCACTTGGGTCCGAGTGCGACAACAAGGGGTTCAAGATTTTCTGGCTTCGAAATCAATTCGGTGGCGGCCAGAGTGCCATATTGGCCCAGGCCCGCCACCGAGACCATCGGAGCGATATCTTTCGATGCGAGTAAACGCGAGACGATGGCGTAGTCTTCAGTGTCATGTGAATCGGTGGAAGCATGAAGCTCCCACGATCGATCGGGTATCGTACGATCGACGATTCGGTTTCTTCCTGATAGAACGAATGGAAGAGTTCGAGTCAGTTCGAGTGTCGTGGGGTTGTTGAAGCCGCCGATCAGAATCGTGGGGTGGTCGCGGACTTCGGCGAATGAGATATCGTTCGGGAAGCGTTCTTCGAAAGCCTGGCCGAAGTGTGTCAGCGTCCGGACGGTCTCGGACGCCGCGGCGACGTCCCCCAGCGCCACGAAACTGTCGGCGGCAGGATGGTGGCCCGTGGATGAAAGAGTCTGGTCCGGCGCAAAAGCGGGAAAGAATTCCATTCCTCCACTTGTGATTCCATGTTGCCGAATGTATTCGTTGACCTGCGAGTCGGCGACCCTGTACACAGCATTACTGCCGATCGAAATAAGCACCGTCCTGGAGGTTCCCAGGAACGGAGCCCAGAAAGTATGGAATGTTCGCGCTCCTCTTTGCCGATACCAAGCTGTGCCGAAGACGACTCCAGCCACCAGGCTCACCGCCAATGCCAAAAACAGCCAGCGCTGAATCGCCCAGCGGGGAGGAGCTTGAGGTGTTTCCATGGCGGCCAAGGTGGAACCGGCTGCAGTGAAAACGTGATCATGCGGATCACCCTCGGCCGTCGGAGGTGAATCTACCTGTGACGGTGGAATTTCCGCTGGCTCTCCTACTGACTGGACGACTTGCTGGCCTGCCGGAGCGTTCCAGGTAAAGACTGCTTTGTAGGAGCCGGGAGGCACATCAATTCGGACATCTGGACTGTGAGGAAGCGATTGGTAATAAATTGCCAGGCGCTTGCGAAGGTCTACGGCGCGGAGACGCACCACGGGGTCTTCACCAGGTTCGTAATCAGGGCGCCGGCCAAAGACCTCTTTGCCGATCACTCGTTCCCGAAGCAGGGCGGACTCTCCGGCGAGAGTGTGGTCGACGATGTACTGGAGAAGGTGCTGGCACTGCTGGGTAGACCGAAGAGACGGACTGGCGAGCAGATCTTTCAACGCCTGACGAATCTTTTCGGTTTCAGAAACGGAGAGAGGGGCATCCTCGGCGTGCGCATCTAGCGAACTGGGTTCAGTTCTGATCACAAGTACAGTATCGTACTGACCGTTTATGAGGGTAGTCAATCTAATTAAATCAATCACTTAGAAGGAAAATACTGTACTCAACCTTGTCAGCTGTTCTACACGGCGCGTCTAGTTCTGTCGTTACGTAAATACCCAAAACATGACGAGCCCAATAGCTGGGCTGTGGATCCATGGAGACGTGTGGACTTTCAGTGCGCAAAACGGAAGCGAAGGACGTAATGAATAAAAACGGGTTCGAAGTCCTGAGAAGATTTTTTCTTCATGCACTCAGCAGGCTGTTGAGCAAAGGAGTGGGCGTTGGATTGATCTTGCTCGCATGCTGGCCGATGTGTGGTCAACAGGTGTTTGAACGCGGTCCGGCCACGGTGCTTATAGAACCGTATGCGCCAAATATCGTTCGAGTAAGTTTAAGCCTTCGGCGCGAAGATGCGATTGCTGGCCCTGGATTTGGAATTCTTGCAAAGCCGTCGGGGGGCGGATGGAGTGCGAGCAACCACGCAACGGGCGATGAGTTGCGGTCTGCAGTGCTGACTGTCCACATAACGCCAGCGTCGCGAAACCGGGGTGGTGATTCTGACGAGATCGGCAAATTTTTCAATGGATCGACGCCATGGGTGAACGTGAGCTTCTCGACTGGCGACGGCAAGCCATTGGTCCAGATGCAGGAGTGGAGCATGGCAGTTCCCAATTCTAAGGATGGAACTGCATGGCTGAAGAATGATCGCCGACCCTCCGACCCACCGTTCTTCACTGTGGGAGCGAAATTTTCGGCTTCCATGGATGAGCATGACTATGGCATGGGTCAGAACCAAGAGGGGTATCTTGACCATCGCGGAAGAGTTTTACGGTGCGCGCACGATTACAACGCGCCAGGAGGCCAGAGTGTTTGCGTTCCGTTCCTTGTCACGAACAAGGGGTATGGGCTGGTGTGGGATAACCCCTCCAGGACAACAGTGGCGTTCGGTTTCAATGGCCAGAATGCGTTCTCAAGCGAAGTGGGCCAGCGCGTTAGCTTCTTCATTATCGCGGGGGACTATGACGCGATTTATCGTGGCTTTCGCCTGTTAACTGGCGACACTCCGATTCCGCCGAAGTCTGCCTTCGGTTACATCCAAAGCAAACAGCGGTACAGCACGCAGGCAGAGGTGCTTAGCGTAGCGCACGGATACCGTGAACGGCATCTGCCCATCGACGACCTTGTTATTGACTGGTTCACCTACACCAAGATGGGGGAGATGGACATGGACCCGGCGAAGTGGCCGGACCCTGTAGTGATGAATGATGAACTGCACGCGATGAAGTTCCACACGATGATCAGCGTGTGGCCGCGATTCGTCCCAGAAGATCGTTACTACAGCACCATTCTGAAGAATGGATGGTTCATGCACCTGGCTGATGGCACACCGATTAACGGTCTGCCGTATGACCGGGCTGGTGCTGACATTGATACGACGAATCCGGATGCGGCACGTTGGTATTGGAATGTCGTGCATGAGAATTACGTGAAAAAAAGTTTCGACGCTTTTTGGGCCGACGAGACCGAACCCGACCTGCCACCAAATGGGAGCTACTTCCACGTGGGGCCGGGAACCCAGTTCTTCAACGTATATCCGCTATTTCATACACAGGCCTTTTACGCTGGCATGCGTCGGGACATGGAACAACGCGCGGTTATCCTGGCCCGCGACAGCTATCTCGGGGCACAGCACAATGGCGCAATCTTTTGGTCGAGCGACATTGCACCTACCTGGGACGTGCTGCGACGCCAGGTGCCGACGGGAATCAACTTTGTGGCGAGCGGAATGCCCTACTGGTCGACGGATATCGGCGGCTGGCAGAGTCTTCCCAGAGTGCACAAGCCGGAACGTCCGGCGCTGCTGGATCCTGGGGACGCACGCGACAACGTCGGCGATTATGACGACTACCCCGAGCTTTATACGCGGTGGTTTGAGTATGGTGCCTTCCAGCCCAACTTCCGCTCGCACGGTTCACGCAAACACAATGAGGTGTGGAGCTATGGCAAGGCTGCGGAGCCGATTCTCGAGAAATATCTGCGGCTGCGCTATCAGTTGATGCCCTATATCTATTCGCTGGGTTATAGCGCGAACCAGACTGGCGCTCCGTTTATGAGGGGGTTGTTTCTGGACTTTGGCAACGATCAGCAAGTTGCCGATATTGGAGACGAATATATGTTCGGACCGGCGCTTTTGGTCGCGCCGGTAACTGAACAGGGCTCGATTTCACGAAGCGTGTATCTGCCAGCTGGAACGGATTGGTACAACTTTTGGACAAATGAGCGGCTACATGGTGGACAGCGCATCACGGTGCCTGCACCGATCGAGACGATTCCTCTGTTCGTGCGCGCGGGGTCCATCGTTCCGATGGGATCAACGGTGGACAGCACTGTCGACAAACAAGCGATCGAGCAGGTGCGCGTTTATCCCGGCGCTGACGGCAGCTTCACGCTGTTCAATGACGACGGACAGAGTTATGGCTACGAGACGGGCCGTTTCAGCACGACGGAGCTGCAGTGGAACGATGCGAGCAGGAAACTGACGCATCACGGTCCAGCGGCGTGGAACGGGCCCGACAGCGTAGTCGTAAAGGTGATTCACCCATGATGAGAATTTCGCGGACGCCATCCAAGACTTCTCCCTGAAGAAGAACAGGGGCAGCGGCAGAAGGTGCGCGCACGAATATTAGAGGCCGGGCGCATGACGAAAGAGCTTAAACAGCAAAGGCAGGTAATAACGATGAGACACCAAACCTTGCGATACCTCCACACTCTTGTAGCAGGAATGACTTTAGCCGTTCTTGCCGTCGCATCACCACAACTGCTGGCGCAAACTACGGCGAGCCTGTCTGGCTCGGTACAGGATTCCACCGGAGCGGTGATTGCGGGTGCCCACGTTACGTTGATCAATGCGGCTACCAACGAAGTTCGCATCCTAGATAGCAACGCTTCGGGTTATTTCAGCTTCGCCGGCATCGTTCCTGGAACCTACAAGGTGAACATTACTGCCAAAGGGTTCAGGGGATTGGAACAGTCGGACATCATGATCAATCCTGGTGACACACGCTCTCTTAGCAACTTGATGCTGGCTGCCGGTACTGCCAATGAGTCGATTACTGTGGCGAGTAGTGCCAACTATGTCGCTCCTGAGGATTCAGGAGAACGCTCTGCATTGCTGACCAGCAAAGACATCGAACGTCTTCCGTTGGCAAGCCGCAACGCTTCCGAGTTGCTGAAGATTTTACCCGGCGTAACGACAACGGCAACTGGAACCGGTACGCCAGTCGGGTTCGACTTCACCGATACCGGATCTTCCGGGTCAACAGTAGGCGTTGGGTTGAACACGAACGGCGCTCCGTATCGGGGAGGCACGGCTTACCTTTTGGACGGTGCAAGCATCATCGATCCCGGTTGTGCCTGCTGGTCCATTGCGACGGTAAATCCGGACATGACGCAGGAAGTGAAAGTGCAGTCGTCGAACTTTGGAGCCGATTCCCCCCAGGGGCCTGTTGTCATCAACGTGATCAGCCGTTCTGGTTCTGCGCAATTTCACGGCCAGGCATACTTGTACACGCGCAACGCCATCTTCAATGCGAATTCGTGGCAGAACAAACACAGTAACAATCCGACGAAACGGCCCGACGCAGAATACTACTACCCTGGCGGCAGCATCGGTGGACCGATCCTGATTCCACACACCGATTTCAATCACAACCGCAAGCTGTTGTTCTGGGCTGGCTTTGAAGCCTTCCGCCAGACGCTGCCTGCATCTTCACCGCTGACTTCATACGTGCCGACACCGGCCATGCGCAGTGGCAACTTTAGTCTGACTGACCCTGCTAACGCTGCGCTATGCGCTAAGAGCACCGGGAGCGGCGACTTCTGCCAATCGCTGAATGGAGGGTTTGCTTCAGATGGCACGCCGCTGAGTGGATCTCAGATACCATCGCGATATCTCGACCCTGGTGCGCTTGCATTGCTCAAGCTGCTCCCGGAGGCGAACACAGATCCTTCCACCAACGGCAGCGGATACAATTACTACTTGCAAACGACGAGCCAGCACAATGGCTATATCTATCGTGGCCGTGTCGATTACAACCTGAGCGACCGCAATAAAATCTTCGTGAGCTATCAGTATGGTACCGACACGTCGATCTCGCCGGCGCATATCTATAACAACCCCGCAAACTCCATCGCCTATCCCGGCGGCAACCTCATCAGCCCGGTACACTCGCATGTCTTGAGTGGAAGTTTTATCCATATCTTCAATGCCTTTATGACTAACGAGCTTCGCATTTCGCGTGGCTGGCTGGACAATCCTTACACGGCTTCGAATCTGGCAGCCGTTACGAAGAGTGCCGTTGGTTATCCATATGGCACGGTGTACAGCAGTGCTTCTGACCTGGTTCCTTCCTTCTATACGGCGGGCGACCGGACATTTCCTGATGTTTCGCAGCCGGACCTGTTCCAACAGAACGGTACGTATAACTCGATCAAGGCTTCGCCATCGGTGTCAGATGATTTCACGGTGGTCTACAAGACGCACACCTTCAAAATCGGTGGATATTGGAGCCAGGCAGGCAATAAACAGGGTACCTACGGCTACGCGAACGGGGTTTTCTCCTTCGCCAGTGGCAAGCAGGTGGACTCGGGAAATACAAATAACTTCATTGGCACGAACAATCCCCTTGCCAATTTTCTAATGGGTGTTGCCAGCGCTTATCAACAAACGAGTGTGAATCCAGTTGATGACATGCATTACAACACGGCTGCGGGCTACTTCCTCGACAACTGGAAGGTGACTCCGCAGCTCACGCTTAACCTTGGCCTGCGTGTGGAGCATGTGGGCCGCTGGAAGGATGCGTCGGGCACAGGGCTCGGAGTGTGGGAACCGGGCCGTTATGCAAGCGACGTGGCTTCAGGCAAGATTTACCCCGGGGTCTACTGGCACGCAATCGACAACTCCGTGCCTCTTAGCGGGGGACCTGTGCAGGCGTTGTTCCTGGAGCCGCGCCTTGGCCTTGCCTATGATGTGCACAAGAACGGCGCAACAGTGATCCGTGGCGGTTGGGCTGCTTATCGCTGGAATGACCAGTATAACGACTACGCCGGGCCGCTGCAGACGGCACTCGGGGTTAAGACTTATAACTCGAACTCCGGCCAGGCGATCACCTTCAAAGAGGTCAGCGCATTAGGCAGCAACTCAGCCTCACTTGGTTCTTTGCCGTCCAGCGTCTACGCCGTCGACCAAACAGATGACCAGGTAGGCGTGACCTATGCTTATAACCTGACCATCTCGCAACGGCTACCGGGAGCGATGCTGTTTGAGTTGGCCTATGTTGGAAACAATTCGCAGAATATCCTGATGGGCGGCCAGAGCAATGGCTCGGGCGTTGGTGGCAGCAATTTCGTCAACCAGAACAAAATTCCTCTGGGCGGCCTATTCCGCCCCGATCCCGTAACAGGTGCGCCTGCTCCCGCCGATCCGGAAAACGTTCCGAATGTTATCGACTATTACCCTTATTACAAGGGCTACGGCAGCAATGCGATCAGCGTGTCGTCTCATGTGGGATATGCGAACTATAACGGCGTGCAGGTCAGCCTCATGAAACAGACCGGCCGCTTTACGCTCAATGCCAACTACACCTACTCGAAGAGTTTGGGCATCGTGGCTAATACGTTGGACGCGTTTGTCGTACGAAACAACTATGGCGTGCTTAACATCGACCGTCCGCAAGTTGTGAATACGTCCTATGCCTTCGACCTTGGGCAGCCGCTGCACGGTAACTTTCTTCTCGACGGCATCGTCAATGGGTGGACACTTGCGGGAACGACAACCTGGCAAGCTGGCGGTAACATGCAGGCGAACCTCAGCCAGAATCTCGGCCTCACGATCAAGAACACAACACTCAACCACACCATCGGTTCGTCTACTTATTACGGAACGCCAGTGCAGACTGTGCAGCCGATCTACACTTGCAACCCTAACTCAGATCTTGCTTCCAATCAGCACATTAACCTGTCCTGCGTCACAGCGCCACAGATTGGACAAGTCGGACCGCGGCAGGCTCCTTATCTTAGCCTGCCGGCTTACTGGAACTCTGATCTGGGGATCTACAAGAGTTTTCATATCGCAGAGCATCAAGCGGTGGAAGTTCGTGGCCAGGCCTTCGACTTCCTGAACCATCCGTTGCCAGGTTATAGCACCAATGGTCTTGTGCAGCCCAGCCTGGTCACAGCGGATAACAAGACCTTCACATCGGCGGTTTCGAATACGGGCCGGGGCGTTACGGATGCGAAGTACACGCAACGCACTATGTTACTGGCCATCAAATACACCTTCTGACGCCGGAAGCATTTAGCCGGGGGAAGTTTCACAAATAATTGCCCTCTGCTTTTGATCTAGCGTGAAATGGAAGATATTCCGTTAACGAATCCAACAATGTATGCAGCCTGTTGAGCGCGGGTTGGCTCATCAAAGTGCACGTGATCAATATAGTGCCCAGGGCCGAGCTCCTTAGTGAACGTGTATAGATCGATTATCGGAATTTTGAAATGAGCGCAAACTGATTTGGCGATTTCATTATATTGCACAACGTCACGGTCGTAGCGGTAGAACTCTTTAGAGATCGAATTGTGCCGTTTGTCATCGACGGGAGTTGTGCTGATCCAGATGATTTTGGCGTGGTGTTGAAGGATAAGGGTGACGATCTTCTCGAGATTCGACCGGTATTCATTTGGGTCGATCGCGATTGCATTCGATTGAGGATTACGCTTGATGTCGTGCAGACCGCAGTTAAACATGACGATGTCGGGTTTGAAATCTGGTTCAGAGTATCGCTTCAGGAGATACTCGAGAACCATGTGGGAGTTTCCTCCCTGTACGTTTGGGTCGCTCAATTGATCGGCGACACTCTCTGGTTTTGGAGAAATTTTACGGCTAAAGCTGTAAGTACTGGAGAGATCGGTCTGGAGAAACGGCGTGTAATAGATGGAGATGCTGTCGCCTACAAGAAATATCTTGGGAAGTTGCTGGCAAGAGGAAGAAAGGCATGGGGTCAAACTCAGCAGAAGAATGACCAGTCGTTGCTTCATGTAATTACTCCAGTCGGTTGCTTTAAAAGCTAAATCTTGCGGACAGGCGCATGGTTCGTTGATTTGAGGCAGAAGTAATTACTGAGAAACCGTTCAGGTTCTGAATACCGTTGGAAGTAGTGACGTTGGAAACATTTGAGCCTGGATTTCCGAAGCGAGGAGTGTTGGTGAGATTGAATGCCTCGCCTCGTATACGAAACTCGTAGCGGTCTGCGAACCGAAATCCGCGCGAGAGACCGAGATTCCAATTGAAGAAACCGGGACCTCGAACAGATCCTTTTGAGGCAGTTCCAAAGGCCGCAGTGGTTACGGTGCTGAAGGCTGTCGGATCAAAGTAGGGATGTGCAGAGTCGTGTCCGCCCAAAATGCGAACTCGAGAGACGAGTTGATTCGCGAACTGGCTGTTGCCCGGTGCATTGAGTGAAGAACCGGAGGCCGTAATGGTAATAGGCGTTCCGCTTGTCCTGATGAGCAGGTTGTCGAGTTGCCATCCACCAAGCATGATATTGCCAACACCATGAGTAAGGAGGCGTTGCCCCTTACCGAACGGCAGTGGGGTGTTTCCATGGACGACGAAGTTATGCGTCAGGTCAAATCCGGCTACGCCGCGATTTTTGCTGTAGGCCGGAAGATAACTGACCAGTGGCGTTGCGTCGGAATTGTCTGCATAGTTGTTGATAGCTCGTGAATATGTGTAGTTGAAGCCGACCATGCCTCCATTTGCGAGCCGCTTTTTAGCTATAACCTGCAGGCCATTATAGCTGCCAGTCCCCATTGGGGTTTCCTGATAAATGCTGGCTGTAGTGCCGAGTGACTGGTAGAGCCCACTGCCAGCAACGCCGGTTCCCGGTGCGGCGGCGTTGAGATTGAGCTGAACTACTTCTCGAATGGCAAGTGTTCCCACGTAGGTCGCTTGAAGGGTCATGCCGTGGAACATCTCACGTTGAAAGGCGAGATTATATGACTCGATATAACCGCGGCGATAGTTGCGGGGATAGGTTGTGGTGGTGAGTGTGAGGGGCAGCTTAATAACTCCCGAACTGATATCAGGGAAGGTAGCGGTAGGGATGCCAGTAACCAGATTTCCTGCGGCAGCGTATGAACTGCTGCCGTTATATGACTGCGAGATGATGGCTGGATATGCGACGAGCATGTTGCGAAAGCTATCTGGGTTGATGGTGATGCCGTAGCCTGCCCGCACTACGGTTTTATCGCCGATGCGGTAGGTAAGGCCAAAACGTGGTGCAAAGTTTCCCTTGCCAGCATCAATGCCTGCGGTCTTAGGTGTAGCGCCAAGCCCACCAAGATACACGTTACCGTCAAGCGGATTGTACGCATTTCCTCCAAAATGATGTCGTGTAGCGAAAGGATAGATCTCGTAGCGAAGGCCGTAGTTTAAGGTGACAGCGTTGCTGATCTGCCACTGATCCCGCGCGTAAAAGGCCCATACTGATTCACGCAGAGTGCCAGGGTTCAGAAACTGCGTGTCCTTTCCCATGGCTTGAGGCAGACCGAGGAGGAAGTCGGCGAAGGCGTTATACGAGTTTGTAGAAGGACCACTTTTAAGCGAGGTGAGTCCTCCGGTGAAGGTGAAGCCTCCTCGTGGTCCATACGTGTTTTGTGGTTGGAAGTGGTTGAGTTGGTAACGCTGAAACTCCATGCCAAAGCGAATGGAATGCGTGCGATGTATCCAGCTCACGTTAGCGGCGGTGGTGTATGTGTTGTCGTGATAGAGCTGCGGATTCGGCGAAGAAGGATTGCCAAGCGAGGAAAGTCCGCTGATCTGAAAGTTCGGAAAACCTGCCTGCAGCGGACTCGGGCCATTTGTGCCAGGAATCTGAAGGAAGGTAAGGCCATAGTTCTGATCGAGGTCCGTATTCGCTGTTGAGAGACCGATGCGGGAAAAACCAACGTTTATATCAGCGAAGACAGTCTGCGAGAAGGCATACGTGCCACCAATCCCCACGGCTTGAATGATGCTGGGTGCATTGCCGGGTTGCCCGCCATCGACAGGCAGGCCCCCTGCTTTTCCGAGCGGCTGCGGATCGAAGAGCGATGACTTCTGAATGCCGTAGCGTCCGAAGAGAGTTGCTTTATTGGAAATCTTGTAGTCGACACGGCTATCGACGATATCGCGTGTGTATTGGCCACTGGCACTGGTGAAGTAGTTGGCAGAAAGAGCAGACGTTGTGACGTTTGGTGAAGGGAGGATGGACATCATCTGCGAAGCGGCGTAAGAGATTCGTGATGTCGGAATGATGCCGTTGGGAAATGGCATACGTCCCGTTCCGTCAGGATTTCCCGTTGCGGGATCATAGATCGTAGCTCCTGTCCCCAGAAAATTTCCGGTTCGCATTGCAACTGTGGGAACTGTTTGGAAGCCACTCTGGTTTTGTGAACGTCGTGAACGCTCCCAGTTGGCGAAGAAGAAGGCACGGTTTTTGGCGATAGGGCCGCCGATGTTCGCGCCGAATTGGTTCAGGATGTACTTAGGCACGCTACGTTGTGTTACTGGCAAGAAGTAGTTACGTGCAGCGAGGGCGCTGATGGTGTTGTACTCCCATGCATTGCCGTGAAACTGATTCGTACCCGACTTAGTTGAGATGTTGACGATGGCACCAGCGGCAAGACCTTGCTCGGCATCGAAGCTATTGGTCACGATATCAACGGACTGAATGGCTTCAGTTGAAGGAATATAGGCTGCAACATCCGGAACCCAGGCGTAAATAGAACTGGCGCCATCGATACGTGTGTTGTTGTTGGTGTTAGAGACGCCGTTAACGTTGGAGACAAGGGTATCCGAAGGAACGCCTGATTCAGAGTGTCCTAGCACGGGCGGCGAGAAGCCAGGCACAAGAGTGTAGAGGCTTTGAATATTGCGCATGCCAGGCCCCGGACCTCCTGGGAGCGAGATGAGCTGGTCAGACTCGAGTTGTGAGGAAACGCTCGCTTGATCGGTCTGAAGTAGAGCGGGCGCGGCGAGGACCGTAACCGATTGGCTGACCGTGGAGGGCTCAAGGGTGAAGTCGACTCGGCGTTCTGTATTTGGTTGAATCAGGACTCCCTGAGAGGTTACCCCGCGAAAGGTAGCGGCGGAGACTGTGACGGTATAAGAGCCTGCCGCGAGGGTGGGGAAGAGGAAGTGACCGGAGCTATCGCTTGTGACTTTCGTGGATATTCCAGTTGCGATATTCATCGCTTCGACACTAGCACCCGAAACGCTACCGCCGGCGGAATCGACCAGATTTCCGACTAGTTGGCCATAGAGGACCTGGGCTGATGCCGGTTTTGCAACAAAAAAAACCGCAGCTGCAAACAGGATAAGAAAGATGATCTGAAAGATAGATTGTCCGGCCCGGTCTACTTCAATAGCGTATGCGCGATACATGCGATGGACCTCCTAGCATAGGAGCCGCGTTCCCCTTTTGGTGAGATGTGCGGTCACTTATGAATAAAATATGAACCGGTTCATGAAATGCACGAGAATAATCAACGATTGTTATTCTGGGTGTCAAGAAGATTTAGAAGGAACACCACCAAGTCAGGGCGCTAAGGGCGTATATCAGTTCATTTAGGGGCAATTGCATATGCAAAAATTTCTAGTGAGACGAGTTTGAAGTGCGTATAGTGTTTTTGCATATTAAGACCTGGTTGGTGATCGGGAAGCAATTTTGGAAGTGAAGTTTTCGAGTGATAAATGAATCGATACAAAAAGTTTCACGCATCTGGCGTGCCGGCAACGATCAAAGATGTAGCAAAACTGTCCAAGGTTTCGGTTGGCAGCGTGTCGAATGTCCTGAATGGCCGGACGAGCGTAAAGCCGTTGGTGAGGGAAAAGATCGAGGCGGCGATCGAGCAGCTTGGCTATCGTCCAAACCGCAGAGCGCAGAATTTAGCGAAAAACTCCACGCCAGTGCTCTCCTTTATCTTGAGCAACCGCGATCTTCATGATCCGTTTCACTCCCGAATACTCGAAGGCGTGAGTCGACATTGCGACGCTACGGACTTCTACGTTCTGTTTTCAAAGCTCTATTACGGGCCAGACCTTCCCCCTGAAAATATACCGCTTCCTCCAGCGGTACGCGCTCACGGCATGGCTGAGTGTGTTGTATTGGCAGGGACAAACTACTCCAACTTGATAGAAGCATTAGAACAAAGAGGAATTCCTTACGTTGTGTTGGCCAATAATCTGATCGCTGATGATCGTGATGCGTTACTTGATCAGGTGCGGTTCGATGATATCGCTGCAGCACAGGAAGCAACGCGGTATCTCATTGAGATGGGACACCGTCATATCTGGTACATCGGCGATACGTCATTGCCGTGGTTCAACCGACGGCATCAGGGATACCTACGTGCAATGCAGGAGAAAGGGCTGATCCCGCGGGCACAGACAGCTGCGATTTCGGATGATCGGTTTGTGAATGGATTTCGTTGTACAGCTTCCATTCTCAAAGAGAAGCATCCGCTAACGGCAATATTTGCCAGTACAGATGAGATTGCCTATGGTTGCTGGGAGTGCCTTCAGCAACAAGGAATCAATGTTCCTGAGCAAGTGAGTATTATTGGGTTCGATGATCAACGCGGTCCATACAAGGGGCTGGGCCTGACGACCGTGAGAGTGGAAGCGGAAGCCATAGGTGATCGTTTAGCGAAGATGGCGATCGACAAAGTGCGGCACCCGGAAAGGCACTACCCCGAAGTCGTTGTACCTACGCATTTGGTAAAGCGAGGTACATGCCAGCCACCCCTACCTCTCCATGCGCGTTTGAAAGACAAAAAGAAATAGGATGGCGCAATACGCGCACGCGAAGGCGCCCCAATCCTACTGCCAACAGATCCCTAAGGATATTCAGAACCAGAATGGCCCCCGGAAAGATCGCATTGACAGTCGTTTTTCCTGCACCTTAGCATTCAACCGGTGGTCATCGTCGGGGGATGCGATAAGTTCATCGGGCGTGACCGCGACTCGTCAAAACTGTAGGAGGGGGAATAGTGGGACTGTCCTGGCAACAAGGTCCGCTTTCACCGGGAGCAATCGGCCGATTCCTCGTGCCAGAACCGCTGCCGAAGAGACTGCTCTATGTTGAACCGTTGCGTCGGCGCATGCGCGTACGCTTCGGCGGAATCTGGATCGCCGATAGCGAAGACGTACTCCTGCTCTTCGAACCTGGCCGCTATCCAATGGCCTATTTCCCGAAGGCTGACGTCTTGCCAGACGTCCTACAACGCAGCGAACATACTACCCGGCACCCCGACCTCGGGCCCACATCCTGGTACACCGTCAGGGCAAGCGAGAAGATCGCTCCGCGCGGGGCGTGGCAACACGTCGACCTGCCCGTCTACGCGAGCGAGTTGCAGGCGCGAGTAGCGTTCGCCTGGCCTTCCATGGATGCATTTTACGAGGAAGATGAACGGATCATGGGCCATGCCGCGGATAGTTACCATCGCATCGACATCCGCCAGACCTTCCGTAGACTAGTAGTCCGCCATCATGACCGCATTCTCGTCGACACCAAGCGACCGGTAGTTCTCTACGAGTCCGGCTTCGCGCCACGCTGGTATGTTGAACGCGCCGACGTCGATGAGTCTGCGCTAACCCTCGTGGAACATCAGACCTTTTGTCCATATAAGGGGCTATGCAGCTATTACGACATAAGTGGCGCACGCCTTGCGGCATGGTCGTATAGCAACGCCTATCCACAGGTCAGCCGGATCTCCGGGCTGCTATCGTTTGAGCCAGACCTCGTCTCGGTACAGCTCGATGGTGTCCGGCTCCGTCTTGAGCCGGGTCAGACAGTGATTTCACACGGCCCAGATCGCGATCTAACTGTTGCAGAGGCGCTCCCGCTCGCCAACGGTTAGGGGTCTCCATCGAAGGGGGCAATATGGCTCGACTGCTATCGGTGAATGTTGGACTTCCACGCGACATCGAGTGGAAAGGACGTACTGTGCGCACGGCGGTCTGGAAGAATCCAGTCGGTGGCCGCTGCCGGGTTGGCCGGTTGAATCTGGACGGAGACGGTCAAGGTGACCTGGCGGGGCATGGGGGAGAGCAACGTGCCGTCTTCGTCTACCAGATCGAATCGTACCTTTACTGGCAGCAGCAGCTGAGGAGGGAGGACTTCGTTCACGGACAATTCGGCGAGAACTTTACTATCGAAGGATTGCCCGACGATGCCGTTTGCATCGGCGACCGTTATCAGATTGGCAGCGCGTTGTTTGAGGTCACGCAACCTCGCGTGACGTGCTACCGCGTCGGCATTCGGATGAACGAGCCCCGGATGCCGGCATTGCTGACATCGAGGGGACGGCCGGGGTTCTACTTGCGCGTGCTGCGGGAAGGCGAGGTCGGCGCCGGTGACGAAATCGTGAAGGTAGGAGAAGGGAAGGAGCGAATGACCGTCACAGAGATCAACGCGCTTCTCTATTCGCCCGATCATCCGCGCGATCGACTGGAGTGCGCTCTACGGATTGAAGCGCTTTCACCCGGATGGCGCGCGTCATTTGAGGCGTTGCTGCAGAGCCAAACGAACGGTAATGCGGGGCTTGTGCCGGAGGCGGCCGCGCATCCGGCTGCACCGGGATTTCGGCCCCTTGTCGTGACGGCGATTGATCAGGAGTCCGCCGACGTGCTTTCACTGACGATGCAGAGCCTGGACGGTCAACCGCTTCCCGCGGCGATGCCCGGGCAGTACGTGGTCGTGCGTCTTAAACCGGCCGCAGATGGCCCACCGCTTTTTCGCAGCTACTCGCTTTCCGGCCCCCTCTCGACGGAGCGCTATCGAATCAGCGTGAAGATCGAACCGAATGGAGCGGCAGGAACTTACGTGCGAGAGCATGTCCGCGTGGGCGATGCTCTCGACTGCAGCTCTCCGCGCGGCAGCTTCATTCTGCAGTTGGGAGATCGGCCGGTGGTCCTAGTCAGCGCGGGGATTGGGGCAACGCCGGTTCTGGCGATGCTGCACGCACTGGCCGCGGCGGGCACGACACGACGGGTCTTGTGGCTGTATGCGGCTCGCGACAGAGAGCATCATCCCTTCGCCATCGAAGTTCGCCGCCTCATGCTCCTGCTGACCCACGGTCGCAGCTACGTTTGTTACAGTAGACCCGGCTCGCGAGACGAGGTAGGCGACGATTTCGATGCTATCGGTCACCTGTCGCGATCGGTCTTCGACGAGGCCGGCGTTTCACTCCAGGCGGATGTATACCTCTGCGGGCCGAATCGCTTCATGGCAGATATGAAAGAGGCGCTCGCAACGTTGGGCGTTGCTCCGGAGCGGATTCACGCCGAAATTTTCAACGGCAGTGAGTCGATGAACCCTGGTGTTGTCGGTATAGGGACGCGAGCCCCCCATCTGCCCAAGAATGACGCTAGTGTCGGTCCCCTGGTATCGTTCGCACGCAGCGGCATCGCGGCACACTGGAATGCGTCGATCTACCAGAGCATTTTAGAGTTGGCCGAGGCATGCGACGTTCCCGTCCGTTGGTCGTGCCGGACTGGTATTTGTCACAACTGTGAGAGCGGCTTGGTTTCGGGAGAGGTCATCTACGAACCAGAGCCACTCGACAAGCCCGCCACCGGCAACCTTCTCGTTTGCTGCTCACAACCAATTCGCGACGTCGTCATCGATCTGTGAAACCTGAAACGATTTCCGCTCAGGCTAAAGCTTACTTGGATAGCTCTAGTAACTGCGGAGCAATATCCTTGGTATCTTCGATTCCAACAACCCAAAAGCTCAAATCATCTATTGATATCTGTTCTGCAGAGATTTTGCCTGGGGTCGAGCAGCAGTGTGCAGGTTCCAGAGCCCGTTTCAAAACGACCTGCTGGCTGCGACTAAGTTCTGCCAGCCGGTCTTGCTCATCTTCAGCCGTCGTCCGTGTATTAGGATCACCGATGCCTCGCTGCGACCCTCCCGCGCCACCTCGCAGACGTAGTCCATGTTCACAATCGTTGAGCGATGAATTCTCACAAACCGATCTGGATCAAGAGTGTTAGCCAATTGTTTGACTGTCTCCCGCAACATGAAGCTCTTAGCCCCAACGTGTAGGCAGGAGTAGTAGTCGGCGGCCTCAATCCACTCGATCTCCTGAACATTGATTACCATGTCCTTTGTACCGTTTGGTACCAGCAGGCGCTTCGGATAGTCCTTCCCGCCGACCCCGCGCATTCCAACTTCAGTGAGCACCTGCTTCAGCCGTTCTTGGTTCAGTAAGGCGACATTCGAAGCGATCCGTTCCTTGGCGCGGACGAGCGTGGCCTTCAGCCGTTCCGGCTCTACAGGCTTGGTCAGGTAGTCGAGCGCATGCACCTCAAACGCATGGAGCGCATGTTGGTTGTGGGCTGTCACAAAGACTGTTACCGGCATCTGGGCTGCACCCATATGCTCGATCACTTCGAAGCCTCCCTTGCCTGGCATCTGAATGTCGAGAAACAGAATGTCGACCTGTAGAGTCTTCAGTGACGTCAATACCTCGCCGCCGTTCCTGCACTCTCCAACGAGTTCTACCTCGTCGTCACCGGCGAGGAGAAAGCGAAGCCGCTCGCGCGCCAGCGGTTCGTCATCGGCAATAAGCGCTCTCAGTTTCATCTTCTCTGAGGCTCGTACGGTATGGTGATCGCAACTTCAAAGCCCCCCTCGTCGAGTGGCTGAGCCCTCATCGCGAACTCATCGCGATAGAAATGCATAAGCCGTTCCCGCGTATTCTTCAGCCCTATCCCGTGTCCGTCCTGCTTCTGCGTACCGGTTTCCGCGCCAGTATCCCGCACCTTCAGGTGCAGGTTCGCTCCATCACGCCTCGCAGAGGCCTCCACTTTTCCTTCGCTGACACAATGCGCGATACCATGTCGAATTGCATTCTCGACGATCGGCTGTAAGAGGAAACACGGCACCAGCCCATCCAGCGCTCCGGGGTCGATCTTGATCTGCACCTGCAACCGGTCTGCAAATCGAATCTGCTCGATTGCAAGGTAGTTGTCGATCATCTCCAACTCTTGCGAGAGCGAGACCTTCTCCGGAGTTGTCCGCTTCAACGTGCTCTTCAGTATCAGGTTTAGATGAGAGAGCATCTCGACCGCCTCGCTCTGTCGCCCCAGCTCCACCAGTGTGGTAATAGCGTTGAGCGTGTTGAAAAGAAAGTGAGGTTCCAGTTGCATCTGCAGCGCACGCAGGTGTGCGGAAGAGAGCTGCTTCTGAAGCTCCAGGGATCGCATCGCATCGTGCTGCGCGCGTAGTTTGTACTGAACAATTCCGGTGATCCCAATAATGAATCCATAGATCAGGAGCTCGATACCAAACCGGTTGACGTTGAACAGGATCGTCCACATCATTTGTTCCCCCCCCGGACCCCACCCAAGCGGAAAGCCGATGCCCCAGAGCATCAGCAGATGAACCAGGGCGAGTACAGAGCCAGCAATTGCGTGCATCAGAATCGGTTTCACTGAAAGGCTAGACACGATCGGTAACTGCGGCGCCAGCTTCCATAGAACACACGCAATTGTGCCCCACCATCCCCATAGGACTGCACCGTAAATCAGCGATGCCGGATGCATCACGGACCCGCACTCGCCTGCGGTAGCAAGCGCCAGTATCGTGGCCAGAGACAGGATCATCAGGTAACCGTTGAGATGCTTGCTCACGGGCGTAGCAGCTTCATCATCAGTTTTTTCTCGAGAGATCGTTGCGGTGTTTTGATATCCCGAAGAGGTCGTGAAAGCGTTCATGGCGTCCTTTCCTTCTCCCGCAACGCATTTTTACCTGTGTAGAATTTACTCGTTTCGCAGTTCATCCACCAGAACATTCAAGAGTCAGGATCCACCGTCCACTCGATGCCCACCAAGACATTTGCAGCCAACCCCCGTTTTTTTGCAGGCAATGTGTTCCTCCTCCTCTTTGGCATCTCGAGCAAAGGCAGAAGGTATCCTTAGTCGATCTGGCGATAGCAAAGCCGGAATGAAGCGCCATCTTCCGCCGCGCATTCGGCATTCCTCCCTGCAACCTTTGCGCCTCCGGCTGCATATCGGTTTTCACGTGCAAGATAAGGGGCCAATCTGAAGTCAGAGGTAGACAGGCATGAAGGCAAATAGAACCCTCACGCTTCTATGCATCTTGATCTGCATCCCACTTGCGTCGTGTTCGCGCGTCGTGGCCCACGCCAATACAGATCTGCCGGAGGGTGTCCCCGTTCACTCTACCCGCGTGATATTGCAGGATGTGCCCCTTGAGATCGCGGCCGTGGGGAACGTTGAGGCCGTCGAGCGTGTTGACGTCAAGCCGCGTATCGCCGGGCAGATTAAAACGGTTGCCTTCGTCGAAGGACAGAACGTCACTAAAGGCCAGCTTCTCTTCACCATCGATCGCGACACCATGAGTCGCCAGCAGGCACAACAGCAAGCCGAACTCGACCGCGACATCGCAATGGAGCAACAAGCCGTCGCGGTTGCGGCGCGAGATGCGGCTTCGCAAAAACAGAGCCAGTCTGAAGCCGACATTGCGGTCAAGCTGGGGCAGCTCGGTGTCCTCTCAGGCCAGACGGTCAACCAGGCCGTTACGGCCAGCGACACCATCCGCTCCAGCCTTCGCGCCGATCAGGCCGCCATCGCCGCCGCAGCTGGCGCCGTCAAGGCCGATCGCGCTCGCCTGGCTCAGACCCAGCTTCAGCTCAATTTCGCCGATGTCATTGCTCCCATTTCAGGGCGCGCCGGAGCCATCGCCGTCAAGGCTGGCAACGTGGTTCTACAGAACGATACAACGCTCGTCACCCTGCTTCAGCTCGCACCGATCCGTGTCACGTTTGGTATCCCGGAACAAGCGCTCGTCGAGGTGCAACGGCTCAGCGCTACCGGTCCACTGGAAGTGGAGGCCGGGAGCGGCGACGGTTTGCTCGCCAAAGGCCATCTCGATTTCATCGATAACTTCGTTGACCCTACAACCGGCACCGTTCGGCTTAAGGCCACGTTTTCCAACGTCGATCGGGTACTGTGGCCCGGCCAGTTCGTCAACGTTCGCCTCCGCCTAAGGGTGGATTCTCATCAGATAGTCATTCCACAGTCTGCCGTTCAGCAGGGCCTCGATGGGAGGTACGCGTGCCGGGTCCAATCGAATGTTGCCACGATGGTGCCGATCACAGTGCTCCGTACCTATCGGCCCACAATCTCCTCTTCGCATGCTGCCAGCGAGATCGCCGTTGTCGGCAGCGGCCTCAGCTCCGGAGACATGATCGTAACTGAAGGTCAGTTGCGTCTCACTCCTGGCGCGCGGGTCTCGTCTCTCGATGCACCGTCCGGCCCGTAGCCGCGATAGAAAGCGACGCTAAAGGCAGATGCTTCGCCACAGTCTCAAGTGAGGTGATTCTCTTGCGCTTTACCGAATTCTTCATCTGCCGCGCGATCACTACCACGCTTCTGATCTCGGCCATCGCGGGATTTGGGCTGCTCAGCTATCTCTCGCTTCCGGTCAGCAACCTTCCCGAAGTTGAGTACCCCACAATCCATGTGTCAGCTGCGCTGCCCGGCGCCAACCCCGATGCCATGGCTGCTACCGTCGCGACGCCGCTTGAGAGCGAGTTCTCACGCATCCCCGGCATCGAAAACATAACATCCAATAGTTCCGTCGGGGATAGCCAGATCACTCTTCGATTCGCCCTCAATCGCAGCGTCGATGCTGCCGCCCAAGACGTCCAGGCCGCCATATCTCGCGCCGCCGGCAGCCTCCCGCCGGGTATGCCGGATCCGCCCTCCTACTCCAAAGTGAATCCCGCAGACGACCCGATCATCTGGCTCGAGATGCACTCGCAGACAATGTCGTTCGAGGATTTTTCACGCTACGCGACGCAGATCGTCTCGAAACAGATCTCCATGGTCAGCGGGGTTTCGCAGGTTGAGGTCTATGGACCCGAACGCCCGGCGATCCGCGTACAGGTTGATCCCGCACGCCTCGCCGCCTATAGCCTCGATCTCGAGCAGATCCGCAGCGCTCTCACCACGAACAGCACAAGCCTTCCCACCGGAACACTCTACGGTAATGCAAGGGACTACTCCCTGCAGGCGAACAGCCAACTCACCACCGCCGATCAGTTCTCCGACCTCGTTGTCGCCTATCGCAATCAGATTCCGCTGCGCCTCAGTCAGATCGCCAAGGTTCTGAACAGTTCCAGCAACGACAAACGCACTTTCTGGATCAACGGACAGCGTAGCGTCATCCTCGCCGTACGCAAGCAACCCGGCGCAAACACCATTGAGGTCGCCGATCGGGTCAAGACCGCGGTCAAGGCCCTGCGCGACGTACTCCCACCCGGCGTAGCCTTCGGAAACGTCTCCGATGACTCCGACATCGTTCGCAGCTCCATCGCCGACGTCAACCTTACCCTTGTCATCACCATCTTGCTCGTTGTGCTTGTCATCTTTGCATTTCTTGGAACGGTCTCCTCGACGCTGATCGCCAGCGCGACTATTCCCATCTCTATCCTGGGCTCCTTCATCGTCATGCGCCTCCTCAACTACACCGTTGACATGTTTTCCATGATGGCCATCACGCTCTCGGTAGGCTTCGTCGTCGATGACGCTATCGTGATGCTCGAGAACATCGTTCGGCATCGTGAGATGGGCAAATCCCGTCTTGACGCAACGCTCGCCGGAGCCGCCGAGGTCGGTTTCACGATCATCTCCATGACGCTCTCCCTCGTCGCCGTCTTTCTTCCAATCCTCTTCCTCAACGGCGTCCTCGGCCGAGTCCTTCGCGAGTTCGCCGTCACCATCTCCGTCTCCATCCTGCTATCCGGCTTCTCCGCATTAACTCTCACCCCAATGCTCTGCAGCCGATTTCTCAGCGAGCGCGTCCATGCTGACAACTGGTTCCATCGTCGCACCGAGCGCATTCACGCCGCACTCGAAAGCGGCTATAGGTGTTCACTCGATCTCGTCCTGCGCCATCCTCGCGCGATGATTGTAGCCACCATCGCAATGACAATGGCAACCGCCGCGCTCTTCGCGATCGTACCTAAGAGCTTCATGCCAACAGTCGATACCGGCGGGATCTCCGGCGCCATGGAGGCATCGCAAGATAACTCCTTTGCCCAGATGATCTCCGCCGGCGAACAGGTCAATAAAGCAATGGCTGCGATTCCCTGGATGCAAAGCAATCTGTCGGGAGTCTTCTCCCAGAATGCAGGCTGGCTCTGGATCAACCTTCGCCAGGACCGTCACCGGCCGAACGTCAAAATCATTATCGCCAACCTCCAGAAGCAACTCGACCGCATCCCTGGACTCAAGGTTTACCTTCGCCAGCCAGACTTCATCGACCTCGGGCAAACTGAGTCTCGCTCTCAGTACTCTGCTACACTTCAAAGTCCTGACGCCGACCAGCTTTACCGCTGGGCTCCTCGTCTCAAGAGCAAGCTCGACTCTCTTCCCGAACTCGCCAATGTTTCGACCGATCTTCAGATGAGCGCGCCGCGCGTCAACGTCGACATCCGCCGAGACCTTGCTATGTCCCTCAACGTCGATCCCGAGAAGATCGCCAACACCCTCTACGACGCCTTTGGGAACCGCCGCGCTAACACCATCACCGTCGCATCGCAGCAGTATGATGTCATCCTCGAGATCGCTCCACAGTATCAGCGCGACCCTGAGGCAATTGGCAGCATCTATCTCGCATCCAACACGGGTAGACTCGTTCCGCTCTCCGCTGTCACCACCCTCAGCCAGACAGTCGCTCCTCTGAGCGTCAATCATCTCGGACAGTTTCCAGCCGTTACGTTTCACTTCGATCTCAAGTCCGGCATCTCGCTTGATAAGGCCACACTCGCCGTACGTCGAGCCGCCTCCGAACTCGGCATTCCTGCCAGTATGAACTTCACCTTTCAGGGGACCGCCGCTCAGTTTCAGAGTTCCCTCAAAGGTCTCGGCCTGCTGCTCGTAATCGCGGTGACGGTTATCTATCTCGTTCTCGGAATTCTTTACGAGAGCTTTATCCATCCCATCACGATCCTCTCCGGTCTTCCCGCTGCCGCCATCGGTGCGCTCCTTACATTGCTGCTGTTCAAACAGGATCTCAACCTCTACTCGTTCCTGGGTATCATCCTGCTCATCGGCATTGTCAAGAAAAATGCCATCATGATCGTCGATTTCGCCATCGACGCCGAGCGCAACCAAGCGATGAAGCCTGAGCAGGCTATTTACCAGGGTTGCCTGCAGCGCTTCCGCCCCATCATGATGACGACAATGGCAGCGTTGCTGGGCGCGGCCCCCATCGCGTTAGGTCAGGGCATCGGCGGTGAAGCGCGCCGCCCGCTCGGTATCGCGGTTAGCGGTGGCCTTTTGCTTTCACAGACGGTTACTCTTTATGTGACTCCGGTGATCTACCTCTATCTGCACCGCCTCCGACGAATCCGAAGCCAAAAAGCGAATGACGGCGAAGTTGTTCCACCGACTGAAGCGCTCCGTGTCAGTTGAGATAGCTTCAGTTTGCCCGTGATCCATCGATCATTCAACAGTGGTGAATGTGCCCTATTTTAGATAATTGGTTAATATAGCCAGTTCGGAAGCAACAGGACTTGGTCGCTTAGTGGCGTCGTTTCGAAGCGTGCAATAGTGTAGCCTGTCTGTTCGGCGAGAGGTCTGAAGCCTGCGAGGCCGCGTGGGATGAGATGGAACCGCGTTGCCTTGATCTGCTCACGTCGGATGGGTTGATCGCTGGTGACGGAGCCGACTACAAGTCTGGCGCGGGAGTATAGGACTTGGAGGTTGGCGACGATGGCCTCGTCGGTGCCGTACTCAAAGAGCGCCCCCTCAGAGGAGACGGCGATGATCGCGTTGGTCCGAATAGTGGCAAGGAGAGAGTCGAGCGCCGTGGCGTCGTTCCAGTTGTAGGAGCTGGCGTCTAAGGTAACGTTGAGTCCTGCGAGTGGCGCTCCCCTGGCGAGCAGCGCCCGAACGGCATTCGCTCCGAAGGCCGGGCCTTTGGTGTCGAGATCGCAGACATGGATATGGATGGGACGAGCGAGAAGGTTCGGATGACTTTTTTTGAGTAGTAACAGGGCGTTGATGCTGTCCATGGCGGGGCCGCCGCCGATGTCGATAAAGTGAAGCGGAGCGTCGGCAGTTTCGGCAAGCAGTGGCTCGATGCCGTCAGCGAGCATTCTAGCGACGTGCTGCAGGCGCAGACGCACGAAGCGTGCGTGCGGTGAGCCGACGATGCGCTGGTCAATGGAGGAGTTGAAACCGTCTGGCAGATTGGTAGGGCCGAGCTTCATGATATAGGTGGTGAGGCCGCCGAGGAAGGAACCGGCGGGCTCGAGGAGTGCGCGAAGGAGTTCCGAGCGACGGCTGCCGAGCTTCATGAAGAGGCGGCGGACGAAGACGGGCGTTTTGGCCTGCTTCTCTTCGGTGGTCTTGTAATCAGCAGTGAGTGCGGCGATAGAGGCAGCGTCATCGGGGAGGGAAAACTCGGGATGCGTAATGTCGATGATGGGAAGCTCCATGCCATCGGTTGTATTGGCGTAGACAATGCCCGGTTTGTGAACCATGACCCTCCTAATCGCGTCTGAGAGATGCAGCCTTGAGGATGATATATCCTCAAGGCCCTCTAACCTAGCGCCTGCTCGTCACTTTGTAGATCTCACCTGCTTTAGGTTCGAAGGCGATGGCGTGTCCAAGTGTTGTGGTGGCTACGGTTTTTCCGGCTTTGTCTTTGACGATGAGGGATGACAGGTTGCCGCCTATTTCGATGTTGTCGATCTTAACGGTGATAGGCACTGTGCTCGCAGGCAATGTGAGCTCTGCGGTAGAGGATTTTGCCACTGGATAGACGCAGAGGTAGAGCTTGTCCTGCTGCTGCTCGAGTGTAACGCCGGAGCCTCCGATAAAAAGAGGCGTCTTGTCGGTGGGCAGAGCAAAGTTTTGGAGTGTGCGCCGGCCAGGATAGATTTTTCCGGTGTCGAAGTCCATCCAGTTGCCAGCTGGCAAATAAATGTTGCGCACATGTGCGGATTCGTAATCGTTGCCGTAGAGCGGTGTGGCCAACATGCTATCGCCGATGAGCCACTCATAGCCGCGCGCAGTGGCGTTTTCCCGACCGTAGACGTTGGGGTCGTCAGGGAAGGCGATGGGTAGCGGCGTCATGGTCCAGGGGTAACCGTCGTTATAAAAGCGACGCGCATTGGAGAAAAGGTATGGCGCGATGCGTTCATGGAGCTTTGCTGCCTGGAGCATGATGGCAGCCGTGTGTGCGCTGAAGGACCATGGAGGCTCGCCCATGCCCATGCTGCTGTGGAGTGCGGCCCACATGGCGTTGCGTTGCATATAGGTCTCCATACGCGACGTTCGGTTGGTGGAAAAGTGATTCTCGCCAAAGGTGCCCCCGACGATGTCGGGGTAGACGAGCGGGAAGCCGGAGTAAGCGAAGGCGAGCGCGTTGACGGGGCCGCGATCCTGATCCTGGTTGTAATTGAAGTCGTTGATGCGATGCAGGTCGCCGTTGGAGGAGAGGTAGCCGTTGCGCTCAATGATGAGCTGCTTCTGCGCCATCAGGCGATCGTTAGTGGGATCGACCTTGTCGTCGCGCAGATCCCACTTGCCGTAGCCGTAGAAGTCTTCCTTCCAGCCAGAGATGCCGTAATCCTGCCATTTCTTGACAAGCGCCATGTACCAGTTGAGGGCGGCAGGGTTGTGCGCGTCGAGTAGGTAGTATGGCAGCTTGGGCCAGCCGCCGGTGAAGGACTGCGCCTTGCCGGATGCATCTTTGAGAAAATAGCCCTTGGCGACGCCTTCGTCGGAGTAGGGGCCTGTGGTGATGAAGGTGATGCGCAGCCCGAGCATGACGGTGAGGTCTTCACCGCGGAAGTGAGAGATCATGCCCTTGGGGTCAGGGTACTTATCGTGGTCCCAGAGGCCGAAGCTGGTGGTCTCGTGCATGGAATCAGGCTTGGTTGGCCAGAAGCCAGAGCCGATGACGACCCATTTGAGCGGGTAGCCGAGCTTGAGGTAGCGATCGATCGAGTCAGTGTCGGTCTTTTGATTAGTCTCCCAGCCAAGAGCACCGAAGGCCTCCCAGCCGACGCCGAAGGCTTCGTACTTGGGCATCATGACCTTGTAGCCGGAGGTGTTGCGGGCGTCCTGATACTGCTTGTAAATCTGGTGCGGGTCGCCGAAGAAATAGTGGATGGTAACCTTGCCGTTGAGATTCTGCACGCCCTGGGTAATCTGTTCGCCGGAGGTATGGACGACTTTGCGATGTGGGTCGATGAGCAGGACGGCGAAGCGCTGTTTGGGATAGATGATGAAGTTACTGACGAGGCGGGCGATTCCCTGGCCGGAGAGAAACGCATCGTCGACGAAACCGGTGACGTCAGTGTTGTACTGTTTGTTGGCAAGGGTGGAGAAGTGTGCCTGCTCGACAGCGTGGTCGGCAAGGCCATAGGCGGGTGCGGCACCGCCGGTGACGAAGCGAACGTCGCCGAGGATCTTGGTGGAAGAGAGCGTCAACGTGGCGTGGTGGGCAGCCAGCGTGATGGCGATGCGAAGGGGCGTTCCGTCTGCGGCGGTTGCGCTAAGAATGCATGGGGATGCCCTGCAGGCTGATGTGCCAATGAGTGTGATGGGTTTGCCGCCGATGAAAATGCCAGCCTTCGCGTCTGGGGAGACGACTGCCTTGCCGTCCACGTTGAAACCGTAGCGCAGCTCCTTGCCCTGTGAGACGAAGGTGAGGCTGGAGCTTCCAAGATGAATGTCCTGAGCAAGGGCGACGGGAAAAAGACTGCTGCTCGATAGAAGTAAGGCAGTGGCAAGGATCGCTCTTTTCGACAAAACGCTATATCCTTTCGGTTCGTACAACGGAGGGAGATGCTGGATTCGGGATCGTCAATTTCTGGACAAGTTTAGCGGTTAACGTGTACTCTTTCGCTTGTTCTATTGGCAAGCATTAATTCCGGAAGGTGAGCTGATGCTTCTTTGCGTATGTGTTGATCTTAAGGACAAGCCGAGTAGGGATCGAGGAATCACACCGCGATGAGAGATAACGGGAACTCAGCGGTCAAGGCCCTCCCTATTCCTCGCGACCTTCGGCAGGAAAGTCTTGACGCGGATCTGGTTGTGGCAGGAGGCGGACTTTCAGGAGTCTGCTGCGCGATTACAGCGGCTCGCGCAGGCATTCATGTCGTGCTTGTCCAGGACCGGCCGGTGTTGGGTGGAAATGCTTCGAGCGAAGTGCGGTTGTGGGTGCTGGGCGCGACCTCGCATATGGGCAACAATAATCGCTGGGCGCGCGAGGGAGGTGTGATCGACGAGCTGCTGGTCGAGAACGTGTGGCGCAACCCGGAGGGCAATGCAGTCATTCTCGATTCGATCGTGCTGGAGTTCGTGCTGCGCGAAGAGCGGATCAAGCTTCTGCTGAACACGGCGGTATATGAGTTGGAGACAGGCGAGGGCGGCGCCATTACGAGCGCGTCAGCCTATTGCAGCCAGAACCAGACGCGCTACAAAATCATTGCACCACTGTTCTGCGATGCGACGGGGGACGGGCTTCTCGGTTTTCTCTCAGGTGCTGCGTTTCGTATTGGTGCAGAAGCGCGCGAAGAGTTTGGAGAGATGCTAGCGCCGGAGACGGAGCAGCATTCTCTGTTGGGGCATTCGCTCTACTTTTATTCACGCGATACCGGCAGGCCGGTGAAGTATGTGCCGCCCTCATTTGCCTTGAAGGACATTACGGAGATTCCACGGTTTCGCGAACTACGCGTGACGGACTCAGGCTGTAGGCTGTGGTGGCTGGAGTATGGCGGCGCGAAAGACACGGTATATGAGACCGAGGAGATCAAGTGGGAGCTATGGAAGGTCGCCTACGGTGTGTGGAACTACATCAAGAATTCCGGTGAGTTTCCTGAAGCCGAGACGCTCACATTGGAGTGGATGGGAACGATTCCCGGTAAGCGGGAAAGCAGGCGCTTTGAAGGCGACGTAATGCTGACGCAGCAGGATATCGTGGAACAGAGACAGCATGAGGATGCTGTGAGTTTCGGGGGATGGGCGATCGATCTACATCCTTCGGATGGCGTGTACAGCGCGCAGCCGGGCTGCACACAGTGGCACAGCAAAGGCGTGTACCAAATACCGTACAGGGTAATGTACAGCCGCAATGTGCCGAATCTATTTTTAACGGGCCGGTTGATCTCGGCGTCACATATCGCGTTTGGCTCGACACGTGTAATGGCGACGTGTGCGTACAACGGTCAGGTGGTAGGGATGGCTGCAGCACAGTGTCTCAAGTCGGGATTTATGCCACGCGATCTGTTAACGCCTGACAGAATGCGTGAGCTCCAGCAGCGCTTGTTGCGTGCAGGGCAGTTCATTCCTGGCGTATACGGAGAGGATGGTGCGGATAAAGCACGGTCAGCAAAGATCGATGCAACCAGCACGCTAGAGCTTGATGAATTGAAACCATCAGGCGAGTTCACTGCGTTGGATAAGCCGGTTGCGTTGTTGCTGCCTGTTGCCGCCGGCAGCGTGCCTGCGGTAACGGTGACACTTGTGAGCGATGCTGCTGCGACGGTGCGGGCGGAGCTTTGGGGCTCGAGCCGTAACGGCAATACGACCCCGGATGTGAGGCTGGCCGAGAAAGTTTTAATGCTCATCGAAGGTTCTCAACAGATTTTGCTTGACTTCGACGTTTCGATTGAAGAGAAAGCACATCTGTTTTTTATGCTGCAATCGGCGGAAGGGGTTCAGGTTGCTCTCAGCGATGAGCAGGTGACAGGCGTGCTAACGGTTGCACAAAAAATGAACAAGGCAGTGGCAAAGAGCCTGGTGCAGACACCGCCGGAGGACTCGGGGATCGATACATTTCCCTACTGGTTGCCGGATCGCAGGCCGATGGCTAGAAATCTTGCGGCGACGATTGCGCCGCCTCTGAAGATGTTTGTGCCATCGAATGTAATAAACGGTGTGGCTCGTCCGTGGTGTGGAGTCAATGCGTGGATCCCTTCGCGAGAGGACAGACGGCCGACGCTTCGGTTAGAGTGGGCCGTGCCGCAGACGATTACAGAGATCGAGATCAGCTTCGATACGGACTTCGATCATCCGATGGAGTCGGTGTTGATGGGGCACCCGGAGCGGGTGATGCCTGCTTGCGTAACGGAGTTTGAGGTGTGTGCGGGGGCAAAAGGAATGGTGGCGCAGGTAGTGGAGAATCACCAGACGCGCTGGAAGCTCCGGCTTGATGCGCCCCTGGAGACAAAGGAGCTTTCCGTGGCGATTCTTGGGCATGGGCCTGCGTTGCCGGCGATCTTTGAAATGCGCTGTTACTAGGGGAGCACAATGAACGATTGCGAGGGAAAGCTCTCCAGGCATCAGTGGGTGGTAATTGCTCTACTGTTCGCTGTTGCGCTGATCAATTACTTCGACAGACAAAGTCTTTCGGTTGTTGCTCCAAAGGTACAAGCGGAGTTGCAGCTGGGCGATGAAGGTTACGCGCATATAGTCAGCCTGTTTCTGTTTGCTTCGGCGATCGCTTACGGTATCTCGGGATTTATCTCAGACTGGTTAGGAACCAGACGTTCGATGGCGCTGTTTGTGGGGTGGTGGTCGCTGGCGGAGGCGGCGACGGCGTTTGCGTCTTCAGTATGGATGCTGGCGGTTGCGCGGTTTTGCCTGGGGTTGGGCGAGCCGGGGTTGTGGGTTGCTGCTCCGAAGGCAGTGGGGGAGAGCTTTGATGACAAGCAGCGCGGCCTGGCGATCGGCATATACACGATGGGTGCCACGGCGGGAGCGATTATTGCGCTACCGGTGATCGTGGCCGTCACAACGCATCTTCCATGGCGATCGATCTTTCTGCTGGATGGCGTGGCTGGGCTGTTATGGATTCCGCTGTGGTTCTGGTGCTATCGCAAGGACCGAGACAGGGCGACGACAAGGACTGAAGCGGCCGCCGCGAACACGCGCGAGGTCCTGAGCCGGTCTTCTACGTGGAGGCTGTTGATCGCGCGCAGCCTCACCGATCCGGTGTGGTACTTCTTCCTGTTCTGGTTTCCGAAGTATCTTGGCAGCGCGCGGCATCTGCCGATGTCGCAGTTGGCGAAGGTTGGTTGGGTGGTTTACTTGGGAGCGGGTTTGGGCACGGTTGCCGGAGGTCTACTGTCGCGTCGATTGATTCGTGGAGGAATGCGGGTTGGCGTCGCGTATCGCTGGACGATGCTGTGTTCTGCTGCCCTTGTGCCGCTGAGTCCTCTGGCCGCGTTGGTTTCTCACTACGCTCTTTCGGTGCTGCTTGCATCGATTGTTGCGATGGCTCACATGGCGTGGCTGGTGACATTGACAGCGACAATCATTGAACTTTATCCCGCGGATCAGGTTGGCAAGGCAGCAGGGCTGATCGCGATGGGCAGCGGCTTCGGCGGCATGTTGTCGAGCGAGATCGTTGGATACCTGGTGACGCATGGCGGGTACAAGCCGGTGTTCTTCCTGATGGCTGTGCTGCATCCGATTGCGATCTCGCTATTGTGGCCGGTGTTTTCGCAGGGACGATCGGCGATGAAGCACGCGACGCCCGTCTCTGCAGCCTAATTGTTATGGCAGATCCGTCTCGAAGAGTTTCTGTACGACCTTCCAGCTGTCACGGCGTTCGCGGTCGATATTGACAACTCCCCAGGAGCGGATGCCGTTTGCCGGGGTTCCGCGAATGAGAGAACGGTAGTCGTTCCAGGTCCAGAGAGAGCCGCCGATCATATAGGGGCGCTCCTTCATCGCTGTGACGGCATCGGTGATGTCCTTGATACGTTCAGGATCGTGGAGGCCGGGTTCGCCCATTTTGCCGAACTCGGTGACAAAGATCGGCTTGTTGGGATAGAGCTGGTGAACGTGGTCAAAGCGCTTAGCGTAGCCGCCGTAGACGTTGATCGAGACGAAGTCGGAGTACTGACTGGCCTCGTCGGCGCCGGTCTTGACAGCGGGGTCGCCGGTGTACCGTGAGGCGAAGGTAATAAGGCGTGTGGGGTCGAGCGAGAGGGTATAGCCGCGCATGTCGCGGGTCCAGTCGCGGCCTTCCTTAGTGTAGGACTCGTACTCGTTGCCGACGCTCCACGCGATGACGGAGGGGTGGTTCCAGTCCTGCTCCATCATCTCTTTCATCTGCTTTTGGAAGGTTGCACGGATACCGGGGTCGGACATCTGCCAGGCGCTCATGTTCCAGTTGCCGGCTTCAGGAATGATGAGCATGCCGTGCTTGTCGGCGAAGTCGAGCAGGTAGGGCGCCTGGGGGTAATGAGCGATGCGCATCATGCGCATGTTGTCTGCGAGCATATCGCTCAGATCGCGCTCGAGGATGGCGTCGGATTCGCGCAAACCCTCTTTGGGATCTTCGCCGACTCGATTGGCGCCGTAGAGATGGACAACCTTGCCGTTGAGTTGTAGCTGAGTGCTAACGACGCGGATATCGCGAACGCCGACGTTGGCTGTGAGTTCATCGCCAGGCACAGAGATCTTCGCGGTGTAGAGGAAGGGGTCGCGGGTGCTCCAGAGGTGGGCGTTGCGCAGGGTACCGGTCCAGGTCACCTCGGCGTCGCCATTGGCGGCGATGCGGGTGGGTTTGAGGCGCAAAGGAAGAGTGGCGATTTCGCCCTGCACTGTGGCGGAGGCGGCAGCGGAACCGCCATTATGAAGCCATGCTTTCACATGGATAGTGGCGGTGCCGGTTTTGAGATCGGGTTTGGCGTCGATCTTCATGTTGTGCAGATAGACGGCGTCGGTGATGACGATACTGGCAGGTCGGACGATGCCGCCGTAGGGCATCCAGCCGACGATGGTGATGCGGTTTGCGGTGCCGTAGGGGCCGGGATGATCGGTTGACGGGACACCGGCGGCTAGCGCAGGGATGGAGGTAAGGGTGGGCGTGTTGTCAACTTCAAGCAGAAGGTGGTTGGCGCCGGACTTAAGGAGTCCGGTGATGTCGAACTCGAAGGGCGTGTAGCCGCCCTCGTGGGAGCCGATCAGTTTGCCGTTGAGCCAGACATGGGCAACGTCGTAGACGGCGTCGAAGTGGATTCGCGCGACCTGGCCAGGGCGCAGCGTGGGGGAGTCAAAGTTGCGCTCGTAGAGGGCGTGGCCGATGTAACGCCGGTATTGCTCGGTTGCAGGCCAGGAGTGCGGGACGGTGATGGGTTGCGCCTTGTCGTCGAGCGTGGTCTTGAAGGTCCAGCCGGGGCCATCGAGGCTGATGTGTTCGGCGGCGTGGGCTGAGAGAGCGATGGCAGGAAGGATGAGAGCCAGCAATGCGGCGCCGCGCAGCTTCTTCATGATGAGTCCTCAGTGTAGAGAAGTGAATCAAGAGACGGAAGAAGGGCAGAGTCGAGGCTCTGCCCTCCATCAATTGAATGAATGGTTAGAACATAAGCTTAGCGGCGAGCTGCAACGAGCGTCCGTCCGCTGCTGTAGTGATGGTTCCGAAGGAGCCGTTGGTGTTACCGCCGCCTCCAACTCCGTTGCCGTTCACTACAGGGTTTGAAGCGGCAGTGAAGGAGGTATTAGGAAGGCCGAAGTTGGCGTGATTGAGAACGTTGAACGCTTCGGCACGCAACTGGATCTTCCAGCGTTCTGTGATCTCGGTTGTCTTGAAGATCGAGAAGTCAAAGTTCTGAGTTCCCGGGCCCCTGACATTGGCGAGTGTGCGGGGCACATTGCCGAAGGTGTAATCCGAGGGATTCTGGAACGCGGCTGTATTGAACCACTTCAGGGGTGTCTGCTTGGAGAGTTTGACCGACTGACCGGGCACGAAGTTGGGACGGGTTGCAGTAACGGGTGAGGTGTTGCCGTTGGTGGTACCGGGACCGGTAATGGTGAGCGGAGTTCCGGTCTGGAAGACACCGATGAGATTCAATTGAAAGCCGCCGATGGCGCGGTTGACCCAGGCATTGCCGGAGGAGAACTTTTGGTTGCGACCGAAGGGCAGGTTGTAGAGGGCACTGACGGTGGCGCGCTGCGAGACATCGGCGGGATCGAGCGAATATTCGGCGCGACGGTTGTAGACGTTCTGATAGCCATTGTTGGCCGCGAGTCCGTTGAGGTAGGCGAGCGGCGAGGCGACACTGTCGTCGAGCAGCTTGCTCATGGTGTAGCCGAAGAGAAGGATGAGTCCGTTGCGTGCCTGTCGCTGCGCTGAAAGCTGCAGGGCGTGCGACTGTAGATTGCCGTCGTGCGGGTTATAGATGTTGACGGAGCTGTAGTAAGGGTAGGGAAGAAGGGACTGCTGGCGGGTGATGGTGGCTCCGCCGAGAGGGCCGGAGAACTTGCCCGCATAGGGGTTGGGAACCGACTGCTGCAGCGCGATGCGGCCTAGACCGAAGTATTTCGGATCGAGCATGTTCGCGTTGTAGCCACCGGCAGGAAGATGCACGCCATGATTGCCGACGTAAGCTGCCTGCACCACGATGGAGTATGGGATTTCCCGCTGAATGCTGAGGGTGTACTGCTGCGACATGGGGGACTTCCAGCGATTGGGATCCTGGTAACCCGGTGATTGACCGAGGAAGCCAAGCGGACCGTAGGCGGCACCGATGGGCTGCAGCGGATCGGTGGGGAAGCCGTTCCTGAACTGGAAGGCGACGAGCCGGTTATCGTTGCCGGCGGGGTTGTAGGCGGTGTTGGTGGAGGAGAAGCCGTTGGTCTGGCCGGTATAGATGGAGTTGAAGAAGAGCGGATAGTAGATTCCGAAGCCGCCGCGAAGGACGGTCTTGCCGTCGGCGGTTGCCTTGTAGGCGAAGCCGATGCGGGGGCCGAAATCGGTGAAGCTGTCAGGGACAAAGTTGCGCCCGACGCCGCCGGTGTTGGCGTACTGCATGATGCCAGTGAAGCCACCGGAGGACAGGTTGGGATTGAAGTTGCTGTAACCGTTGTTCTGCTCGAAGGGTTGCTGCTGGAAGTCGTAACGCAGGCCGAGGTTGAGAGTGATGCGCTCGGAGACCTGCCAGTCGTCCTGAACGAAGAAGGAGGTGCTGATTCCGCGATCGGTCTCGCCGGTGTTGGTGGCGATGCTTGCCGTGCTGACGGCTCCTGCGAGGAAGGTGGCGTAGGAGTAGCCGGAGTTGACGAAGCCGGCGGGAGCTGCTGCGCCCGAAGGATCAGAGGTTAGTCCGGCAGCGAAGCTGAAATTTCCTGAAGGTGTATTGCGCTGCAGGTTTGAGCCGATGTTGTAGCGCAGGTCGGTTCCCATTGTCAGCGTGTGCCGCTTGATGACCTTGGTAAGGGTATCTGTGATCTGGGGAAGCGTGTAGGTGCGAAGACCGATGACCTGAACCGAGGCAGGCAGACCGTTGCCGACAGTCGGCAGCGCAAAATTGGGCACGTTACTGGGAAGGCCGAGCTTCTGCGGCCAGTCGCCACCCGCGCTGACGGCCTGGAAGGGAAACTCCTGGCGCTCGACGGAGATGCGGAGATCGTTAATGTGGGTGGACGAGAAGGTGTGGGTATCGCCGACGAGGAGCTCTTTGGCAATGTACGTGTCATAACGGTTAGCGACAGTGGGATCCGGGTAATAGGTCCCGCCGCCAGTACCGCCGTTGGTGAAGTTGTTGTAGTACGCATAGCGGGCGAAGATGGTGTCTTTGTCGGTAAGACGGTAATCGACGCGGCCGAGGGCGTTGTACATGTTGCTGATGCCGCGGTTCAGGAAGAGGAAGTTGTTAGTGTTGGTGTAGGGATTGCTTGGCGTGGTGTTGGGAAGTGGATAAAAATTATCCTGGTAGGCAAGCGCGACGGGATCAAGATTCGTGACCTTGTTATTGGCGTAGGGTTGGCGGGTGGCGGTGTTGCCGACGACGGTGGTCGTATACGGGTTGTAGAGCTGGATCTTGTTGCCGCTGGCGTCCGCGAGGCCGGAGAAATCGCCCGTGCGCTGTGCTGCAGTGGGCACGGACAAGTATTGCGGGTTGGATTGGATAAAGCGGTACGACTCGTAATTGGCAAAGAAGTAGGCGCGGTTGTGGATGATGGGGCCGCCGACGGCTCCGCCGAACTGGTTGTAGCGCAGCACAGGTTTGGTGAGCGGGGGACGAGCAAAATAGTTGCGCGCGTTGAAGATATCGTTGCGGAGAAATTCGTAGACGGAGCCGTGGAACTCGTTCGTTCCGGAGCGGCTGACCAGATTGACGACACCGCCGAGGGTGAAACCGTACTGCGCAGAGAAGACGCCGCTCTGTACTTTGAACTCCTGGATGGAGTCGGTGTTGGGATTGACGGCGATTTCCCCGGTGGTGGTGGAGAGATTGCTCTGGCCGTCGAGGATGTACGAGTTCGATCCGGTGGGTGAGCCGTTGATTGAGATGGCGGAGAGATTGGTACCTCGGTTGGCGAATCCGGACTGGCCGACGGTGGCGTTAACGCGAACGCCAGGAGTGAGCGTGGTGAGGGCGATGGTGTTGCGTCCGTTGAGGGGAAGTTCCTGAATGGATTTTTCGCCGACGACGGCGCCGAGCGTTGCCGAAGTGGTGTCGAGTACGGCCTGCGAGGCGTCTACTTGGACGGTCTCTGTGGTTCCGCCAACAGAGAGCTGGACGTCGACCTCGACGCGCGTGCCGACCGTGACCGTGACGCCATTGGTGATCGAGGTCTGGAAACCCTGCTGGATAACCGTTACGCGATAATTGCTGCCGAGCAGCAGCGGCGGCGAGTTGTAGAAGCCGACATCGTTGGTAGTGAGGGTGAACACGTTATGCGTGTCGAGGTTTTCGATGTTGACGGTTGCGCCTTGAACGGTGGCGCCCGTGGCATCCTTTACCGTGCCAATGATATTGCCCGTGCCCTGCTGGGCGTTCAGCGGAAGCATGCCTGAAAGGGAAAGAGCAAACAGGCAAAGTACATCCATGAGTGCAGTCTTCCAATGTCTTTGGCCAAGCCTCAAAGTGTTGAACATGCCGCCTCCTGACTGTGGCAGTTACGTTTTCGTCCCCGTTTTCAAAACGTCTTATTTCCCGGAACACACTAATACGCATGCATTTGTTTGTGATGCCGGACTAAATGGCAGGTGCTTGCTGTGCAGAAAGCAGGCTAATGTTTGCGATCGATGGGTAGCTTGCAAGCAAGGGGGCGTTGTGTGTGCACCACAAAGCAATCGATATCTCCAGAAGGCAAACAAGACAGTCGGCGTGCACGGGAGAAGAGTAGGGGGTTCATAATTTGGCTCCAGCAAAGTTAATCGTTTAACGTCAGCCGGGAGAGTAGATTCATGCCTTTAGCATTGTCAAGTAATTTCTATAGGGCGGGGCCTTCAAAGGCGAAGAGGAGTTCTCGGATGTGAGCGACGCAGATAGAAAATGGCACGATCTATCAAAGACAGTTGTCTGAAGCGTTGTCGAAAAATCAGTAGCAGATAGATTCTGCTGCATTGGGACAGGTGTCTTGCAGACTGCAGGAAACTCTCTGATCTCTATGTAGTGCGTCCCTCGGCAAAGGTGAAGGGCAACAGAACCCGCTGCCGCTCCTGTTCGGGCCTTTCTATCGAGTGAATCAGCATGTCGGCCGCAAGTCGTCCCATCTCGAAGGTGGGAACAAAGAAGGCGGTAGGACGCGGTCTAAGTCCCCCTGCATTTGCCGAGTTCGCGCGGGTCAGGATTGCTACATCCTCGGGAACACTCAGCTGACGGGCTTCAACGTAGTCGTACATATGCACAAGCAACGAGTCATCAGCGGTAAAGACTGCCGTGGGACGTTCTTTGCGGCGAGCGAACCAGCTATCGAGAATGGTGAACGCTTCGGTTGGATCGTAGTTGCTGCATCCGATATATTCCGGCTTCAACTGAAGTCCCGCTGCCGCCATTCCTCGTCGCAAGCCATGCAATAGATGAATGTGAGTGGGTAGAGTTGCCGCTCCGCTGAGAAAGGCTATCTTTCTATGACCACGTTCGACGAGATATCGTACGGCAGCCTCGGCGAGCGCCGTATCATCGACGCCGACATAATTGATTGCGGCCCTGCCGTAATAGGAGTTGATCATCGTGAAGGGGATTTTTGCAGTATCAAGCTCGTGAATGGTGTCGTTGATGTCGCGCGCCGTGCAGGAGCGCGTGTTGATGAAGATTAGACCGTCGGCGAAGCGGCTCTCGAGGATCTGATCCCGTGTGGCTCGGCCAGGTCGACCCGAAGGGGAATAGATGAGCAAGTTGTATCCGCGGCGCATAACGGTAGCCTGAATTCCGGAGAGAGCCTGCGCAATGAACTGATTGAAGAAGATGGGATCCTTCATGGGAACCATCAGGCCGAGGAGCCGGGTCCGACGCTCAGCTAACGCTTTGGCCAATTCGTTGGGAGAGTAGCCAAGATCGTGGGCGATCTTGCGAATCAGCTCGCGCTTGGCTGGGCTGACGCGGGTGGTTTCTTTGTTATTCAGAGCGATCGATACTGCCGCAACGGAGACGCCGGCACGCTTGGCAATATCAGATAGTTTAGGGGCAGACATGATCAGGTTTCCCTTTTGGACGAGAGCCTTGTAAAGGATATTCTCTCTCGATCTTATTGCCTTAATGCTAGTTGACTCGAGATCCGGCCAATCAAGTAAACATGAACTCCGCTGTCATTTTGCAAGAGACGCCCGGGATTAGACGAATCCACTGTGCGCTGAATCCATCCTGAAAGATGACTGGATGGTATTGCCCGCCAGTGAGCTTCACCGTCTCGTATTTCACCCATGTGCCATTACCCAGGAAGTCGATCTCGATGTCTACTGTTGTGCTCTTTTCCGAAAGAAGGTGCAACATTTTGTGCTCGAAGTTCAGAAAGAGAAACGGGTCGGAAGGCACGCCGGCGGTGACCATCTCTTCACGCCACGGCCCCCCCCACCCCTGCGGGCGGCCCCAGGACCACAGATCGTCCGATTTGCCAAACCAAATGCCGCTCTGTGGCTGGCCGGCGACGGCGTTGTTGTCACCGTTGGGAGAAGTTTCATTTCCACCGAGAGCCAGCATACCGCGGAAGCTGCAATAATCGGGAATCGTGCGAAGGTGTTGGCAGACAGGCTTTACGCCCCAGATATGACCCTCAAAGGCGATGGGCTGCAACTCGTAGAACATCCCTTGAATGTCCATCATGTAATGCTCCGTCTCGATCTCACGAATGCGCATCCACTCGGTCTGCCATCCCTGCTCGAATGCATGCGACGGTTTCGGCAGACGATATAACTGCCATTTCCCTTCGACGAGTGCGCGGAAGAGGACAGACTTCTCATCCCACCCACTGCAGAACATGACACTTCCCATATTCTGCCGTGCTGCAACATCCATATGGGGTTTATCTGAGATGCGCCGCCACGTCTTGCCACCCTCCCACTCAAACAATCCTGCTTGATTTTGGCCATACTTGAAGAAGCCATTGTTCGTGACTACGACGCGATTTTGGGCAGTGAATCCCCCTTTGAAATGGGGCTGCTCGGTAATCTTCATGTTCTCTGAAAGATTAAAGAGTAGGCGTGGTTTCAAATCTCCGATGTCCATCTCGAAGAAAAGGCCCTCCATGGTCTGAAAGTAAACGCGGTTCTGGGGGTCAGTCAGGTGTCGCATTGTTGAGGTCAGTCGATGTTCCACAAGGCCTTCGATGCGTCGCCATTTGCCTCCGGCATCAATGATGTACGGTCCGATGATGCACTGGTTGGACGCATGATGGATATAGCGGTTGGCGTAAACACCATTTGGCATGTCAAGCCCCTCAATTTTGAGGGAGTCGTCAATCCGATACAGCCCGAGTCCGTTGCCTGTGGTCTTGCCGCTGGAATTATAGGTAACGGCGTAGAGGCCATCAGCCCAGGGCATAAGTGCGCCGACTCCGCATTCAGTGCGTTGCGGGTTGTTCTCGCCCTTCACCCCGATATTGGGAATGCCTGGAAGGTAACTCTGGCCAAGCGCGTAACCGCCGTAGGCTGCGAGCGATGCAAGAACAGAACGTCGCGTTACTGACGGCGTTGTAAGCCTCATAGTCAATCTCCTTGAGCTTCCTGAACGAGCGATAAGAATAATGGAAGGCGCGTGCGGGAGCGCTCCCCATTTTCTTTGAGACCTATGTTTATCCAAACCACGACCATTCCAGAAAGCACTGAACGCAAGCTGCTGTGGTGAGAGGCTGTTTTCCGCTGATAGGTTAGCTCAGTGGAAGTTCCTCGTAGTAAAGAGTGTCCTTTTGTCGTGAATAGACGCAAGTACGCAGTGTTTCCCAACCGTATTCGTACGCGTAGGCTGTATTTCAGGAATCTAGTGAATTATCGTCAATAGTTCCTTATCTAGAACTCGTACTTGAGTGCGAGCTGGACAAGACGTGGCTGGTATGACGGAAGAGTGGAGGTGATTGAACCAAAAGTGGACGGCGTGGTCACGCCGGTTGCAGGGTTCGAGAAGCTGGCCTGGTTGGCTACGTTGAATGCTTCGGCTCGAAACTGCAGCCTGGTCTCACGGTACACATTAAACTCCTTGAACACCGACATGTCCCAATGACGGAAGTGCGGTCCGTGATAAGGATTGCGACTCTCATTGCCCAGTGTGCCGGACGCCTGCGGTGCAAAGGCGACAAGTCCCTTTGACGGATCGGTGTTGCCGTTGAAGAATTGCGGATTGTTCGATACTCGCCGCACATTCTTGAAGGGATCGCTGAGCACATTCAGGCGATCTGCCGATCCGCCTGGACTGGTATTGCTGATGTTCGAAGCATTCAGCACGGTGAACGGGAGGCCCGTCGACCACAGATTCAATACGTTCAGGTGCCAGCCCGCAGTTAGCGCATTACGAATTCCATTCGTTCCTTTGCCAAAGGGCAGGTTGTAGTTGCCAGTTACCACTACGCGATTCCGGATATCCAGATCCCCATTGCCGTAATCGGCGTAGTTTTGGTTGGCCAAGATTTGGCCCACGCCGTTGCCGCTCTGACCATTGATGTTCGGAGCGTTGTCGAGTAAGTGACCCCATGTGGTGTTCACATTGAAGCCCAAGCCGTTCGAGAAGCGGCGCTCAAAGCTCGCCTGCAACGAATGGTACGAAGAAGCACCAGCACTTAAGGTCTGCGTGATTGTCGTCACGTTCGGCAATTGCGTATAGAACCGTCGTAGTGTCTGGCTACCGCTGGTGTTCAGAGGAGCGCGGTTGATGTCAAAGCCGGTTGAAAGCTTTCGGCCCAACCCACCCACGTACGACACTGTGAGGACGTTGCCTTTGAAGTCTTTCTGCACTGTCAGGTTGAACTGCTCGAGGTAGCCCGAGCCGAAGTTCTTGTCGATGGTTGCTGGAATCGAACCGACGATGCCCGAACCCACAGTGCTTGGATTCTGGTTGGGGGTAGGCATTCCTTGTCGGAACAGGGCAAACGCCGGTTTGCAACCGCTGGTATCCGCTGCGGCTTGCACGGTCGAGCAGTTCCCGTAGATGGAGATGTTCGGTGTGTTCTTCAAATTTGTGGGCGACTGGTAGTTGCTAGCGAAGAAGGCCAGACCAAAGCCACCACGCAGCACCAGGCCTGGCTTTGGAGTGTAGGCAAAACCGATGCGCGGCGCGGCATTGGTGTAATCAGTCTTCACACCGGCCGTACGTCCCACACCGTTAAGGCCAGCCTGCAGAATGCAGATGCAACTCGGGTCGAAATTGGAGATGTGATTATTCTTCTCGGTAAAGGGCGTATAGACGTCGTACCGGATACCGAGATTCAGAGTCAGGGTTGAGGCGATATGCCAGTCATCTTGTAGATACACGCTCGGTTCCCAGGTCTGGTAGTACGGTGGGAAGAGGTTCACGTTACGTGTCGCCGCCGAGAAAATTCCTTCAAGCAGGCCGGGACCCCCAGTCCGGAAAGTCCAACTGCCCTCGCCTTGGTTGTCCTGAATGTTCAACGCGATACGGCGGATAAGTGCTGCACCCGCGCGCATGGAGTGATTGCCGCGGTTGTAAATCACTTGCCCCATCACCTGGTAAGTGTTGTCCTTGTCCTGCAATGGAACGAAATTCGAGCCGTTGCCCAGGCCTGTCAATCCTGTAGGCAACGCCAGAGCCAGGCCCGATGTCAGCGTGCTGACGTTTAGGTTCGGCTGTCCTAATCTGGTGTTCGGGTTCTGTTGGTAGTTAAGCGGATAAGACGCATTGTTGATATAAGTCCACGCTGCGCCCAGGTTCATCAGCAGGTTGGGCGAGAACGTATGCGTGTAGTTCAGCGTGGCATTGCGTGCCAGCTGTGGCGAGGTGCCAAAGCCATTTCCGGTCTGAGGATCGATTGGGAAACCGTTTGCACTCGAGATAGGCAGCGACCCCGGTGAGATTGTGTACACGTCGTTGATGATGTACTTCGCAAACAGCAGATTCTTGTCATTAAAGTGATAGTCCACACGCACGTCATACACCGTGGAGTACTGCTCATTGTTGCGGACGCCAACGTATTGGTTGGAACCGGTGTTGGGTGCAGGGTAAAGCTTGAAGTATGCAAGACCGACCGGATCGATAAAACCGTTCGGAATCTTGTTACCGGATACAGGTGTGCGTAAATACTGCGAGGCACCGGAGTAGCCGTTGAGACCGGTCACATGTGTCGGATCAGGATCGTAGACGCAGCCGGTCGTCTGGCTCTGCGTTGGGTCGGAGACACTTGCGCCGACGGTAGCGCAACCACTGGCCGGAATTGCATCTGAAAAGTCACCTGGGTGCTGCTGTTGATACAGAGTCGGCACCGTTAGTGAGGTAGGCAAACCGCCGCGGATTTGACGAAAGAACTCCGCATCACCATAGAAAAAAGCCTTGCCCTTGAAAATAGGGCCGCCAAGACTGCCGCCGAACTGGTTCTGACGTAGACGAGGCTTCGGAGCATGCGCACCGAACTGGTAGGCGTACCCATTCAGATTATCGTTGCGGAAAAACTCGTACAAGGAGCCATGGAAATTGTTGGTGCCGCTCTTGGTGATGACGTTGATAAGCGCACCGCCGGCGCGTCCGCCGTCCGCTGAGAAAGAGTTCGTGAGGATGCGGACTTCCTGGATGGAATCGATCGCAGGGCGCACACCGATGGTCCCAATGACACGCTCATTGTTGTCGAGGCCGTCTACCAACTGATCGTTCAACACCTCGGACTGCCCATTAATTGACACGGATGACGTCGGGCGGCGATCGTCCGGACGTGTTCCGCTGCTGATACTGTTCGGCGCGCCCTCTGCGGCCCCCGGAATGATTTGGGCAAGGTTGATGAAGTTACGCCCATTTAACGGAAGATCCTGCACTGCGCGGTTGCTTACATTGCTACCGATCGAAGACGTATCCGTCTGCAGCACCGGCGCGGCCGTGGTAATTTCGACAGTTTCATTTGCGGCACCGACGACTAATGTCGCGTCTGCACGGCGGCGGTCACCGGCGGAGACCGTCAGGTTCGTGATGCTGGCTGTCTGAAAGCCCGACATCTTCACTATCACTGAATAGTTGCCGGGATTCAGGTTCGGGACCGTATAAGCTCCGGAGTCGGTCGTCATCGTATTCACTGTGACGTTGGTTTCCAGATTTGTGACAGCGACAGCTGCCTTGGGCACTTCTGCTCCCGTAGGGTCCGTAACGTTTCCAAGAATCGTTGCGGTAGTGTCCTGCGCGATCGCCACATTGCTGGTGAAGAGAAGCAGCAGGGCTGTAAGCAAGATAAGAAACAGAAATAATCGGCTAAGCGCTCTAGTGCGCAAAACTGCCGCAGGTTCCCTACAAATGGGAATCAGAAAAAAACGATCCATGTTGGCCCTCATGACCGCCGAGCAAGAGTTATCGTAACGCGCGGCATCATAAGCCTTTGCCATCGATGGTCGCAAGGAAATTATCAGAAAAAACTTCTGACGAGGGAGTTTTCAGGACTTTCTTGCGAAGGCAAGATGAAGCATCATCAACTTAAACTTTGCAGCTTGCAATAAGGGGCTGCTTGGGCGAGGTCCGTGATGGAATTTGACCGAGCGCTTTTCTAACGAAATTCATTTTACTGTCGAAAAATATCTTGGCGTCAGCCTCCTGATGGAGGCGTACACGTGCTACCCGCCGCCAATGGCAGAATCTCTCATTGGAGTTCTCTAGAGTATGGAATCCTCGGAGTCATTATTGCGAGTGGATGATTTGCATTGGATCGACATGCGAGGCTCGTCGCGCGGGAATATAGCAAGCCGCTGCGACGACAAGCATGAGAAGAGCGGCAACTCCGACAAAGGTGCCAGGGTCGGTGGCGCTGATGCCATAAAGCATTTGGGTCATCGTGCGGGTCAGCACAAGGCCAGCAGCGATCCCGACTGCGATCCCGATCAAAGCTAATCGCATGCCCTGCCACAAGATCAGACCCAGGATGTGTGTGCGTTGGGCCCCGAGCGCGAGACGGATTCCGATCTCCTGAAAACGTTGTTCTATCAGATAGGCGATGACCCCATAGATGCCAATGCTGGCCAGCAGGAGAGACAGGACTGCGAAGGATCCCAGGAGGATCATGACAAAGCGCCGTTGAGCTAGAGAACTCGACAGGCTGCTCTGCATAGTGTGGACATCATAGAAGATCTGCTCGTGACTGTTCTGTGCAACGGTGCGGCGGATGGCATTGAAGATCTGTGTAAGATCGCCCTGATATCGCAGCACGGCTTGAATGCCGGAGGGTGCGAGGCGCACAAAGTCATCCGGAGTTTGCATCCAGGATGTGTAGAGTTGCACACGCAATGGATTGATATCGTCGGCGTCGAGTCCCCATTGTTTGACGTGGCCAACGACGCCGACAATCTCGACCCTTTTATCGCCATCGGCGAGCATGATGTGCTTTCCGATCGGATCCTGTCCCGCGAAGTATTTTTGCGCGAAGACTTCATCGATAACACCAACGAGAGGGGACTTTTCGTCGTCGCGTGAGGTAAAGAATCTACCGCGCTTCAGGGAGATTCCCATGATCTTCAGATAGTCCGGTCCAACGCTGTAGGAGAGCGTTCCTTTCATGTCGTTAGTGGAAGCAGGCTTTGGCTGGCCGTCCGGCCAGAACTGGATGTCATTTTCGTTATCAATGGGAAGAGCGGACCAGGACTGTGAGACGCCGGTCACTCCGGGAATAGCCGCAATCTGATCATCAAAGTTACGGAAGGCGGAGCGTATTGCGGTTGGGTTTCCGCCGATCATGGAAGGTGGAAGAGTGTAGCCAAATATCAGGATATTGTGCGGGTTGAAGCCAGGGTCGACCTTCCATAGCTGTTGAAGACTACGAATCATGAGACCGGCACCAATCAGGAGAACCAACGCAATTGCCATCTCGGAGATGACAAAGATGTTCTGCGTTCGATGACGTGCCGTGCTCGATCCGCGGCCGCCTGCTTTGAGTGCAGAGTGAGGATCGGTTCGAGATGTTCTGAACGCCGGCAACAGGCCGAAGAGCGTGCCGGTAAGAAGGGTGATGCCCAGTGTGAAAAAGAGCACCCGAAGGTCGAGTCCGATGTCTTCAGCTCTCGGTAGCGTTTGGGGAAGAAGTCTGAGGCAGCTGTGAGTTCCCCATACTGCAATGACAAGTCCAAGTGCTCCAGACGCGATAGATAGCAGGAGGCTTTCCGTGAGCAGTTGACGGATCATGCGCGTACGGCTGGCCCCCAGTGCTGCGCGAATCCCAAACTCCTGCGTACGAGTAGTGGAACGTGCAAGGAGCAGGCTGGCGATGTTAACGCATGCAATCATCAGCACAAGACCTACCGCTGCCATGATCACCAAAAGAAACGGTCGAACGTCACCTACGATCTGCTCCTTCATGGGAACCAGACTGGCACCAATGCCGGTGTCGACGTCTGGAAAGGTCTTGGCAAGGTTCTGGGAAACTCGGGCCATGTCAGCCTTGCCCTGTTCGATACTTACACCCGGTTTGAGTCTCGCAATCGCACGAAGACCCATGCCGGCATCGCGAGCCAGGAGCCCAGGCGCATTCCATTGCCCCATGGGAACGTAAACGTCACGATTACCCATGCCCCAGATCGTGAGATGAAAGCTCGAAGGAATAACTCCGATAATTGAGTACGATCTTCCATTGAGAGAGATGGCCTTGCTCAACACATTGGGCGACGCGTCGAACGTTCTCTTCCATAGTCCTTCGCTGATCAGGGCAATGGGAGCAGCTCCGGAGATCTCTTCCTGTTCCGTAAAGGTGCGGCCGAGAAGAGGCTTAATCCCCAGAGTCTCAAAGAAACCTGACGTCATATATTGACCATCGACCAGTTCGGCTTCACCCTTCCCCGTAAGGCTGAAGTAGTATCCATGCGAGACCGACATGGAGGAAAAGGAGTGGTTATCTCTTCTCCAGTCCTTGAAGTTAGGAAAAGAGATGCCACCGAACTCGAAGTTCGGCTTGCTCTCATGAAGAATGATGAGCTGTTCGGCATGCGGAAAGGGAAGAGGATGGAGCAGAACTCCGTTCACGATCGAAAAGATGGCTGTATTGGCTCCAATACCTAACGCGAGGGTAAGGACCGCGACCGTAGTGAAGACCGGACTCTTTCTTAGCATGCGCAGGCCAAAACGGATATCGTGCCAGAGATTCTCGACCCAGGGAAGAGATCGTTGCTCGCGGTAGGACTGCCGCGTCTGTTCCATCCCTCCCAGGTGAATGAGAGCCTGGCGTCGAGCTTCGCCCGGGGCCATTCCAGAGCAGAGATTGTCCTCGATATGCATCTCAAGATGACTCTCAAGCTCTGCGGCGAACTCCCGCTCTGCTTGTTGCATGCGGAAGGTGCCAACCAAACGTCTACACAAGGCTCGCAAAGTTTTCATTGCGCCTCCTGAGCCGGTGCAAGAAAGCGGGCCAAGATGATGGTGGCCTGCTCCCACTCTCGCGCCTCTTGCTGGAGTAGTTTGTGACCCGCTCGAGTGATGCTGTAGAACCTGGCCTTGCGATTCTTTTCCGATGCTCCCCATTCGGATGTGATCGCTCCCTCCTGCTCGAGTTTTAGAAGCGCCGGATAAAGGGTGCCGTAGTTCAAAGAAAGCAGGCCGCCACTGGTCTGTTCGATGCGCCGTGCAATGCCATAGCCGTGCAACGGCCCCATCGCTTCAAGCGTTTTGAGCACCATAAGTGCGAGTGTGCCCTTCCAGATATCCGCTTTATTCTCCCCCATCGCCTCTCCTATGCGATTCCCATAGGGAATATTTACACCGTTTCCTATGGGAATGCAATAGGAGTTGGAAAATAAATGGAAGGGAGGAAGGCTCCTGGAGCATGGGCAAACCGGAAGTTTCGCTCAACTCAGATGAGCGGAACGATCAAACAGGGGACTAGGTTTTACCTCTAAAGGGAAGAGACAGACGGCTTTCGAAACACTCCATAAGAGCGTTGCAGCAAGCTAACGATCAGATCAGGGCGGTCCAACTGTATCCAGTGACCGCTCTTTTTCGCAATCACGTGTTTGCCTATGCTGGAGAGTGAAGCCAGCTTGCGGTGCTCCCTCAACTCTGACTCAGTCGCACTCTCGGCAGAAATCACGATCAGCAAGAGATGACCGAGCGAGGCGTAGGGGACTTCATTCATGCAACGAGTAAGTTGAGAAAGATAGTGGGCCAGAGTTTCGAAACTTTGCGGCCGCGACCAATGCGTGCGTACGGCAGGCAAAAGCTCGCTCGGCAACTTGCTGATCTCGGCAGTGATGCGTGAGATGACGCTCTCTGCGCTGCCACTTGCTATGCGTGCGATCCATTTCGGTAGCGTTCTCGCTCCTGCTGACAGCAACATCAGGGAAAAACGAACCACACCTACTCGTGCCAGCCAGGCACCGCGTCTTGAAAGCTTGGCACCAAGTGCCAATTGCTTCTTGCCTCTGGGGGGTAGCGTGCGCCAATGCTCACAATCAATCGGATCCAGTAGCAACAGCCCGACGACACGATCGAGATTCCGATAGCAGTATCTACGGGCAATTAAACTGCCAAAGGAATGTGCAACCAGAATGAGCGGTCCGGCGATCTGAAGAGCATCAATCGTCTTTTCTAATTCGGAGACTAAATTCTCGATCGTGCGCGGAGTGCGCATAGCCTCACTCCACCCGAAGCCCGCGCGATCATAACTGATCACGCGAGCAAACCGCGCTAGATCCGATTGCAACGCTCTCCAACTCAGCGAGGAAGCTGCGATGCCTGATTCCAAGATGATCGTGGGCTTACCTTCGCCTTCCGAATATGCATGTAAAAGGCTTCCCTTCACGGGAACAAGCCTACCCGGTGGAGGATAGCGTCGCCGATCAATCGCCGAACCTATGGCTTGAAACAGGACCCCAATAAGCAACACGACCAGGAGTAGCGCGGTCAGCCCAAGTAGGACACTCATTGTCACTCCTGTTCTACCGTATGCAGAAATCATACGAAACGGCTGTCAAAGCAAAGAGCTTCATTGAGATTACCTGGGGCACAGCGTGGCGGATATTCATTCTTTGGATAGAAGTCTCCGTACGCTCTCCTCGAGCCTTGCCGTCAGTTGCGCGGGCTCTGCACCTTCCTCGATGGCCATAGCCTCGCCTACACGCACCTGCAACTGCCCTGAACGGAACCATCGAGTCTTGCGTTCGCGCATCTCACCGAGCCCGATCAACGCTACCGGCACAACGGGCACCCGCGACTGCTGCGCCAGGAGACCGATTCCCGGCCTGAACGGATGCAGCAGGCCATCGGGACTGCGGGCTCCCTCTGGAAAAATCAGTACAGAGTAGCCTCGATCCATTGCCTCGCCTGCATGCGCAAAACTCTTTCGAAACCCACGCAGCCGCGGCAGAGGAAATACATTGAACAATCCTGTCACAAGCCAGTACCCAGTTGGTGCAAGCATATTACGAAGCGTGCTCTGCTGGTTTCGCCCCTTGCGAAGGTCCATAAGCAACTCACCCGACATTGCAATGGCAACCCGTCGCCGCAGTCTTGTCGGCAGAGCGTACAAGACCAGCGCGCCATCGTAGGCGGTCACGTGATTCGTAATAACGAGTATAGGCCCGAGTGGCAGATCCGGCGTCTCGTGCACTATCCGTGGTGCGGCGAGCAACCAAATCAGCGGGCGCATTATCAGTTCGAGAAAGACAATCCGAACTGCACGAATCAGCGAACTCCACGGCCATCGCGGAAACACATACTCAGACGCATCTCGCTCGTTTGGCTGGGACACAGTCGCCGTCACGTCGGCGGGATTTACCGGAGCAGGACCGGTCTCCGGCGCAGTACCAGCCGTCTGAGACGAAAGGCCCGTTCCTTCGTTCCAATTCAGCAACGCCCGCAGACCACCCAGAGTCTCAACTTCGACGATAGTATCGTCCTCAAGTTCCAGGCCCAATCGCTGCTCCAGTGCCGATCGCAATTGCATACGGCCCAGGCTGTCTAGATGCAAATCCTCCGACAACCGCAACCCGTCATTAGCACCTGAAAGAGACACGCCCGTAATCTCCGCAATCATAGTGAGCAGCACATCCCCTCCCGGGACGGCTCCCGAAGGCTCGCCCTGTTGGCGGCTCAAGAGTACCGTGCAGGCCCATTCTGCCACCTTTCTGCGCAACAGCTTTCCCATCGAGTTATATGGGAACTGTGGATCTGGCCATCTCAGCACTCGCCGGATCTGCTGATACTCTGCCATTTCGCGGTTCGCCTCGCCGACCATTGCGTGAAGCTCGTCATCGCGTCCCGAAAACAGCACGATTGCGATCGGCTCTGGGCCGCTTAGGGTCTCGCACGGCACAACGACGCATCCGCGTACTCCGGGGAGTTTCATCATCGCCTCTTCGAGATCCGCGGGATACACGTTCATCCCTGCAGCGGTGACGATCACTTCATTCTTTCTACCGAGAAATCTCAGTTCTCCAGACTCATTCTTCGTCGCCAGATCCCCGGTTGTCAGCCACTCGCCCTCGCGCTGACGCATTGTGCCTCCCTGCCACGTCGCTTCTGCAAGCATGTCTCCGCGCACCAGGATTTCGCCGTCGTCACTGATGCGAACTTCACGGCCCGGCAAAGGCTTACCGATCGTTCCGTGTCCAATACGAAATGGATGATTGAGCGTCACAAGCGCGGTTGTTTCGGTCATCCCATACCCCTGAATCAGTGCGAAACCCAGCCTGCCCCAGAAATCTTCCAGATCGGCGGGCAATGTCGCTCCGCCCGAGATGACGGCCCAGAATTTCAACCCGAGATCGAGATGCACCTGCCGGAAGCGCCACCACCGCTTCCAGATAGAGAGGTCCTTTGCTCGTTCCAGCTCTCGTGCGAGCGAACCGTAATGCGCCAGCAGATGCGTCCGTAGCAGATGCAAAACGCGCGGCACGGCAATCAGGACCGAAATACGCTCACGATGGATAAGCTCCGTTATCCGCGACGGTTCAAGCCGTTCACTAAAGTGGACTTCCGCTGCGAGTAATGGAGGTACCCACATGCCCATGAACTGTCCAAAGACATGGCTCAGCGGCAGGCTGTGCAGAAATCTCAGTGGATGCACCCACCGCTCGTACTTCAGGTATTTGTCAATCTCGGCCTCAATGGGTTGCAGGCTCGCAAGAACATTGCGATGCGTAAGGACGACTCCCTTCGGCTCTGCAGTTGTGCCTGATGTAAAGATGATCTGAAACGGCGTCTGCCCGTTGACCGCATCGCTCACCGCGAATATTGGCGTGGCAGGCAACCGTGCGTTTACTTCTGAGAACGACAGCCGAGGAACTTCGTTTTCTATGGAGGTCAACAGGGCGTGATCGCCCACGATTAGCTTTGGCGAAACATCCTTCACGACCCGGTTAGCGAACTCGTTTGAACCCGCCGCATCCAGTGGAACCGCGACCACTCCGCGCAGTAGACAGCCGAAAAAAATACCAAGCCATTCCGCGGAGTTTTCACCCCAGAGCACAACCCGTTCACCCGGGGCTATTCCGCGCCGGTCGAGTTCGGCAGCAGACCGCCCAGCAAGCTCCGCAAGCTCACCGTACGTTGTCGGATAGCGCCGATTGCCGCGATGGGCCACGACCGCAGCCTTCCCAGCGTGCCGGCGAAAGTCCTCAACAAGGCTGGCCAGATGAAATCGCACTCCGCCATCATAGCTGTCATCTCATTACAGGTTGAACAGCAATGGACCACCAGTTCGGCGCTTTCCAGCCCTTGTCCCTTTGTGCGTACGCTCAACCACGTGTTATTTCATAATAACCACAGGAATATTGCTCACATTCGACCTCACCGTCACGCTGACATCATCACCAATCCCAGCCACGTCGAAATCCAAGGTCGCATCCTCCACCTGAAGATTGGTAATTCGCACATCTTTCAGGAAGCTGGGAAGGGTAGGTCGATCCAGAATCACTTGCTTTTTGATTCCGTCAACATGGATTCCAAGGCATGCTTGGAAAAGCATCAAGAGCGAAGCTGCCGACCAGGCCTGCGGTGCACATGCCACTGGATAAAGCACGGGACCGCCTCCAGCCTCCTGTGAAAATCCGCAAAACAGCTCAGGCATACGATGTAGATCAAAGTACATAGCTGCTCCAAAGAGCCCTTCAAACACCTGCGCTGATTTCTGACCCAATCCATACTGGGCCATCCCATATGCGATCAAGGCATTGTCATGTGGCCATACGCTGCCGTTGTGGTACGACATCGGATTAAACCGAGCTTCCGAGCTGCTTATCGTTCTGACGCCCCAGCCTGAAAAGCAATCCTTGGATAGCATCTTTTCCGCAACGAGAGTAGCCCTCCTGGGAGTTGCAATGCCAGTGAAGAGGCACTGACCTGCGTTCGAGCTGACAACGCAACACTGTCTCTTATCACCGTCCAGAGCCATCACATACATAGACATCTCTTCGCACCAAAACTCGTCATTGAACCGGTTTCGTAGGCGTTCCGCTTTGCGCACGAACTCTATAGCGTCGACCTTATGGCGGAGAGCATGGGCTAGTTTTGCAGCAGCTCGAAAGGCTGCATAGGCATATCCCTGTACTTCGCAAAGTGCAATCGCACCCTCTGCAGTAGAACCGTCCCAATGGAAGACAGCGTCGTCCGCATCTTTCCAGCCTTGATGAATCAAGCCGTCGGCAGAGCTCCGCTGGTACTCCAGAAACCCATCCCCGTCCTTATCTCCGTAGAGTGTCATCCACTCCAAAGCAGCGTTTATGTTCGGCCATATCTCTTCAATAAAGCCGATATCTCCTGTTCGTTCATAGTAGGCGCCAGCCAGCGCAACAAAAAGTGGCGTGGCATCGACGCTTCCGTAATAACGGCCGTACGGCATCTCTTTCAGCGCAGCCATCTCGCCACTACGAGTCTCGTGCAAGATCTTGCCTGGCTCCGCGTCCTGCTCTGCAATGACATCTGTCGCCTGCGTAGCAGCGAGATATGCGAGTACTCCTCTTGCGAGGTCCGGCCGCATCCACAAACATTCCCAAGCCGTAATTAGCCCATCTCTTCCGAAAGGGGTGTTAAACCATGGCACCCCCGCATACGGATAAGGTCCGGTTGCCAGCGGGGTAATCATCATGTGCAAATCAGATAATGCACGATCCATCAACGCATTGAACTGACCGTTTGAAGATGTCAGGCAACAGGAGTTTGACTTCTGCGCGTGAATCTCTGAAAGGACCATCACTCGGGCTTTATCAATTTCAAGCGGTTTTGCCCTTCCGCGTAAAGCACGTTGACAGGCAATCGTTGTCGTAATCACGAAGCTCGCACCCGGCTCCAGCCTGATCTGGTATGACGCTTGTGATTTGCTTATCTCCGTGGGAGCCTTATCAAAGGCGATATGCGTTGAACGAGCTTCTCCGTCGAGTCCCTCGTAGTGCAACGTAACTGCGCTTTTCTCCACTTCTGGAACACCATGAATGCCGCGCCTCTTTCTGGACATACCGCGAACCTCATATATATCCATAAAGTCCGCGCAATAACGAAGAGAAAGAACTACCTCCGCGGCTTCGAAAGCATAGTTCTCTAACTTGATTTCGGAATAACAAGTCGCTTCAAATAAAAATATCTTCCGCGATATATGGATCGAACTCGCCGCTAGATAAAGCTCTCCGTTCTGAAATAGATCAGAATTCGTTAGGTTCACAACAAGTTGATCGTTGTCATCGCGCACCGTAGAACCTAAGAGCATAGGAGTTGCACGATTCAGGTCCATCACAAAGCCAGATAAAAATCGCGTTCCGTCGTAGTAAAGGCCGTCTTCGCCGGTTGCGGCAGGACGAATATCACCATGGTGATCAAAGACGGCAAAAGTGTCCCCATGCTTGAGCGAGCGCACACGGTTACTGGCCCTCTCGGCATTTGCCAAGATATGTTGTGGGTCATTCGTCGCAACATTAGCGTCAGACTGCGAGTTCAGCATCGCGCAAATGTTCAAAGTAGTCATATTACTCATCGCCTCACCTCATTACAGCAAGGGCAAATTGTTCTTCGCTCAAAGAAGAGTGCAAACCTCGCGCGACCTTCTCATAGATGCGGAGATAGTCGGTCGCCATTCTATGGGAGCAGAAATTTGCTACAAATGTACGGCGGCAATCTTCACGCCGGATCTTGGCCAGCATCGGCACGCAGGAGGCAGCCTCTTCCAGGCTGTCGACAATAAAGCCATTGACCCCATTCTCGATGATTTCGGGCACCGAACCGTTGTTCCATGCGATCACCGGAGTTCCGCACGCCAAGGCCTCGATCATGACAAGTCCAAAAGGTTCAGGCCAATTGATGGGAAAGAGAAGTCCTCGGGCGTTGCCAAGAAATTCATCTTTGGCCGCCCCCCCCACCTCGCCTACAAACTCAACAAGGCCAACGTTACTATCGAGCATCGGACGGATGATCGATTCGTAGTAGCGCCTGTCCTCGTCATAGATCTTGGCTGCGATCTTCAATTGCAATCCTGTACGTCGCGCTATCTCGATCGCGCGATCCACACCCTTGTCGGGAGAAATGCGTCCCAGAAAGGCTAGGTACCCGTTCTGTTCAGGGTGAAAGGCATGCAGATCTTCAGGTAGTCCGTGATACACGGTTCCGCACCATGCTGCACTCTCTATGGCGCTTCGCTGGCTGTTTGAAATGGAAACAAGCGGAACATCAGGATACTCTCGAAGTAAGTTTTCTAAATCATGGGGATGAATCATCCCGTGAAGAGTTGTGACGCTGGGACATCGATAATGATGGACAAGCGGGAAGTGGATGTAATCGCAGTGAAAATGAATGACATCGAATCTGGAAACATCGTCAAATACAAGCTTCATCATGCGAATGTGATGTGGTAGAGTCTCGCGACACTGGCTATCTCTCCAGAGAGCTCTATCGCAAACCGGGACAAGCCTGGCGCTTGTCTGGGAATCTCCGCTTGCGAATAACGTTACCTCGTGCCCCATCTTAACGAGTTCTTCCGTCAACCAAGAAACGACTCGTTCAGATCCACCATATAAAGCTGGTGGAACACTTTCGAACAGAGGCGCCACCTGCGCTATGCGCATCTTATCGCTCCAGTTATCGAATACTTTGTCCGATCTTTCTCATCGGAAGACCGTTGCGGCGTTTTTGGAAATAGCAGATCTCAACGAGAGTGGGCCACAACTCAAGCGATGACTTAATCGCGGCAATCGAATCATCCACGATCCGGAGCAGATTGTGTTGAAAAAAATCTGACTCAAAACCATAGAAGGCCTTCTCGAGATTTGCAGCAAACAGTCTTAAGGAGTCTTTACGTTCCTGACTCTTTGCTCGCTCCTGTGTCTTTAAGGCGCGATGGTGTAATGCGGTGATCTTTTCCAGAATTTCTTCCGCATCCTGTGCAGTGACTTCACCAGCGTAGTCAAATGCAACGCCAAGCTCATCAATGCTTGTGATGGACGATTTGATCTTCCGTTTGAGGAAATTTGCAATCTCCTCATTAAGAACTTCCGATGCCGGCGGGTTCCGCATGTAGTTGCTTTTTGTATGGTGTTGAGCGGCATCTACATGTGCTGCAACCATCCCATCCTGCTGAATCCACATCCTGTAGATGTAGTCTTCAAAACGCAACCTCGTCGGAAAAAACGGTGGAAGACCAAAGGTATTGTCGTAACCTGCCACGCCGCAGTCCATTCGCCAGTTCTTATTTGTGAGCACTGGACGAAAGTTGACGAGGACATAGAGGTCATTCAAGCTGTCGAGGCTTGTCTGCTGCTCATCGTCAAGGAACATGTCGACAAAGTCGATCGCGTCGATATCGTTCGTTCCGGAACGAAAAGTCTGTGCAATCTTGACAACGGCATCATCCTGAACCTGTCCTCGCTGTAGAGTCAAGGTGTTATCAGTGGCCAGTCCCTTTGTGGCGTTTGTTTCCAGGTCCATCGCCGTATCGATCAGGAGTTCGCCGCGTTCATAATTGTCGGGTACTTCGGAGGCCTGTTTACCCAACACGTCGAAGAAGGCAGACATGATGTCGAACGACTTGCGCACATAGCCGTTCTTTCCAACCTTGTGCAAGCGACCTCGACTGATCTCATCATCATCAAGGGATTCCGGACTATCTTCCATCAGCGAGTATGGACGCATATCGTCATCGGAACTGACCATTAATCCACCGAGAGAGTACATGAGGGAATAATTCCGATTGCCCCCGTAACTAGGCCGGAAGATGTTTTTTACTAGAGGTTCTAAGCGTTTATTTCTGAGGCGGGAATTGAGATAGCTGAGAAAGGCTTCTTTTTCGCGGGGACCGACATAGAATAGTTCTGATCGGGTATGAATTTGTTCTAGCAGAGGTAGATATTTTTCTTCGTTTGCGGGTGTGGAATCGTCAAATATGATGATTTGTGGGGAGTGCCCATTCCTCCAAAAATGTTCATCGTATTCATGGATCGTTTCTCCTACGTCTCGTAATCGGTGGGTCGGTATTACAAAATATTGCTCTGACTCTGTCATAAGCTCCTAATGTGCTGTCTCGAAATGTAGTAATTCGCGGCAGCTACATCAAGACCTGATCCTAACAAGTAAAAAATAAAGATTGCGTAAAGAGCCGGGTTTTTCTTTAGCTAAAAAGGCGTAAAAGAACTGTAAGAATCGAGCAACGCCTGTTAATGGGTTTTTACGATTTACTGGCAAAATCGGTCAAGATCCGGTTCGCGAGATGATCCAAATGAGAAATGTGAGAGGCCTTTGTCAACTTTTGATTCGGTGGGTTGAGTCGCAGGTGTTCGTAATCGTTCCCGCAGTAAGCCGATATATTTTATCCTACTGAAAGGAGCTAATGTAACTCGGTAGCCTTTATATAAGCGAACAAGTGATCTGCATCAGCTAAGTCCGATCTCCTTGAGTGCCACACCAGCCGCCCTTAGATTTTCGAGCTTCATCTCGGAGTATTTGCGCGACAGGATCACGCCCTCCGCTCCTCCCCGGAATGCCGCAAGCACGACAGCTTTGGTTCCAGCCGGTGTGCACTTGGCGTTTCCGCTCGCCGTCGGGATATCAATATCGATCCCTGGCCACAGCTTTGTTTTTGAGTCTTTCAGCGCCTCTTTAGCGCGCTTCGTCTCGCGATAGACATAGTCTGCAGAAAAGCCAATTGCGGGAAGCTCCTTCAGGTCAGCTTCTTTACCGTAGTCCAGTACACGATAGTGAAACTCCAGGAGCTCCTGCTTCGGGACATCCGAGAGATATGAGGTTCCGACGCTGTTGATATAGTCTGCCATGCGTTCGCCAGCGCAATTCTGATACATGACGATCTTCAGGAAGTCAGAGTAGGGAGCCATCTCCGCGAGATCCTGCTCCGCACGGTAGATGGGATTGAATGAGTTGTTATGCCAGACATGCCAGCCGACGCCGAGCTTAGGGTTGATCCCCTTCACTCGATCGTAGATTGCCTTTTGCGCCTCACGCAGGCTGGACGTCCACAAACTCTCCCATGCCAGCATCTCAGGGTAACGCAACATCAGACGCCAGAGTTCGACATAGCTGCCGTCGACGGGACGAACACCCTTGCGGCTTGCCAACACAAACTTTTGGAGCTCAAGGAAGCCTTGTTTGGCCCGCTCCGGATTGACGCCTTGGCGACGTGCCTTCGCGTAGCAGAACTCGCAGAAACATGTGGCGGTCGATGGCTGCGGATGACCGTGACTTGCACCAAGAACATTAGACAGGGCTCCCTGACGCTCGGAGCCCCACATGATGCCGTCGATGTCGTATGACCGAGACCAGTCTTCGGCGATGTCCTGAAGCCAGGATAGATAGTCGGGATTATTGAAGCAGAGAGTCACAGCCTTCTTGCCCGAAAGCTCGACCTCTTGCAGCTTCTCGATATTGGGCAAGCCGCGACGGAAGACATCCTCATACCAGCAGATCGTCTTCATGCCGCGCTTCTTCGCTTCCGGAATCACCTGTTCGAGTACATCAAAACTTCCAAGATCAGGCGCGCGAAAGTCTTTGAAGGCTGTGTTGGTGTAGTACTTCGGATTGACCTTGGTATACGAACCTCCGAAGAAAGTGTCGGTGTCGTACTTCTGGCTACCGTGATCGGGGAGCGGTTGCCCGGGTACCTGACGTCCGGCGATGCCCCGACCGTAGGTAAAGGTGGCGACGAATAGCGTGTTCACAGAAGCGCTCTTTTGACACTCGTCGAGTACTTTCGAAACGCCCTCATCGGCGAAGGAGACGGCTCCTACTTGAATACCTATCATCTTCTCTTGCCTTGCCGGATCAAGCGCAAAACCGGCATCGGGGAGCGACGCTGCTACGACCGTTCCTACTGCATTCTGCAGAAATAACCTGCGATCCATCCTTACCTCCGTTTGATAGGTTCAAAGTTAGCTTCTGTTGGGCAATTGTCAGATGGCGACATGTTACCAATTGGCCTATCGGTCGCGTCGCTCAATTTCCTTACCAGGGTTCAGACGGTGGGCGTGAAGGAATACAGTTCGAAGGAATGCTTATGATTGAAACGGACCATTGTCAGGCAATACCCTTCAGAGCTTCTATGAGCCGCAATGGATTTACTGGCTTCGCCAATAATGGAAATTCGTAACCCTGGGAGTGTCCTTGTTGAAGAATGTCTGAGGTTTCCACTTGGCCGGAAAACAGTAGTATCTTTGTGCTCGGAAGCATCTTGGTGATTGCGATCGCTAACCCGACGCCATTCATGATTGGCATCATCACGTCTGTGAGAAGGTAATCGAGATGAAACGAACGAGCTGTTTCCAGTGCTTCCCAACCGTCATACGCCGTCCTTGTCCTGAAGCCGGCAGAACGGAGGATAGCCGCTGTTGTATCGGCGAGAAGTCTCTCATCATCGACGATAAGAACCCTAGGTGTGACCGGATCATCTTCTACACGACCGGATTTCGCTGCCGACAGTCCTGGAGCGCGCAGTGCAAACTCATCCGCAAGAAAGTATTCCCATGCCTTAGTCGCCAATCTGGTTCCTCCTCAGCTATCGGCCTCAGGTCCGTTGGGACTCTTCGATTTTCCCTCTGAACCTGAAAAAGGCAGGTAGATCGTAACAATGGTACCGCTCCGTTGAGAATCAACGGTGCTGGAGATAGAAATCTGCCCCCCGTGACGTTCGACAAGCTGTCTTCCTACCCACAGCCCAATTCCCGTTCCAAGGTTTCCCTTGGTTGTAAAGAAGGGTTCAAAAACCTTGCTGAGATTTTCACGGCTGATGCCGCACCCGGTGTCGCTGATGATTGTCTGAATACCATCGCCCTCCATCTTCATCGTCCGAGAAAGAGAGATCGACAAGGTGCCACCCTGTGGCATTGTGTCAATCGCATTTGACACCAGGTTTGAGAACACCTGAATGATCTCTCCGGAGCGAACCTTGATTTTGCGTAGATCATTGAACTTGCTTTCCACGCTGACATTATGAACGAGCAACTTGCTCCGATAGACAGAGAGCACGTTTTCCATCAAGTCGTGGAGGTAAACCTCCATCGGTGATCCGTTGTCCCGGTAGTAGCCGAGCGTCTGCCGGGCAATGTGGGAGACGCGTTCGAGCTCGCTTTCCGCTGTCGTAAGGAAGTTCTGAACTTCTTCCCTTGTCATGGAATCCTGACGGGCGAGAAAGATCAGGTTCATCACGGATGCGAGGGGGTTGTTGATCTCATGGGCGATGGCTGCTGCCATGCGGCCGGTCGCCGCAAGTTTCTCCGACTGGATGAGAATCTTCTCCATCTTTTTCCGGTCGGAAATATTGCGGGCAATTTTAGACGCGCCGATGATCTCGTCTGCACTGTTGCGGATCGGGGAGATCGTCACCGAGACATCAATGGATTCTCCGTTTTTGCCGAGCCGCGTCGTCTCATAGTGTTCGATCTTTTCGCCCGACCTGAGTTTGCGGAGAATCTCATCCTCTTCGTAGTGCAACTCGGTTGGAATCAGCCGCAAGATGGATTGTCCTATAATTTCGTCTTCTGTGTAGCCAAAAAGAAGGAAGGCGCCCCTGTTCCAACTGGTGATAACACCATTCAGGGTCTTGCCGATGATGGCATCGTCGGCAGAGTCAACGATCGCAGCCAGCCGAAAGCGGCTTTCATCAGCCTGCAGCCATTCAGAGGTATCTCTGGCGATCTTCGAAGTGCCAACGATGATCCCGGCACCATCTCCCATCGGAAAGATGGTTATGGAGACTGGAAATCTCTCTCCATTCCTGCTGATTCCCGTTGTTTCGTAGTGCTCAACGTGCTCTCTGGCAAGGAGCTTTTCCTCCTTGCTGTGCAGTTCCGGTGGAATGAGTCCCAGAATCGATTGCCCTACAATCTCGGAAGCCGTATATCCAAAAATGTGATGAGCGCCTTCGTTCCAACTGGAGATCATCCCGTTCACATCCTTGCTGATGATTGCGTCATCCGACGAATCGATAATCGCGGCAAGAAATGTCCGAGCGTCCTCAGGTAATGCGTCAAATCCGCTGAATTCTTTTGGGTACGTCTTCGTCTTATACAAAATGCGCTGGCTCCAAGATGTATGCTGGCAACGAACAGTAGGTATAACCTCAAAAGTCCAGATGCCAATATCGACTTCCAAGTGTACGTGATCACCTAATCCTCAACGAAGGCGCTGATTGTGCATGAGCGAATAGGCTTTCCGGAAAGGAGAAATATCTCTCCGAACCAACCTGAAGAGAAGAGCCAGCTTGATTTTCTATAGAGAATCTCCGCGGGCCTGTTACTACATCGTTAGTGTCTCTTATAGAAAGAAGGGTTCGAGGTAGCTAAGACTACGACCTTTCAGATTTCTCAATTAGGCTGCAACGTCATCTCAGGGTAGGAACCGGCTTCTACCGCGAGAACGTCATCAACGAGGCAGGGAAGGGGAGAGTCGGCGTGGTGAGTTATGGTTACCGGGCTTTTTGGGCAAACTAAAAGTCCCAAGGAACTGGCATCGATGTTGGGCTCACAGGAATATTGATCAGCTTATCGGTCGTGCTGTTGCTGGTAAACTGCGACGTCGTGATTCTCTCTTCCAGCGCATGTGGAACAAAGTCGGTCGACAGCTGGCAAATGCTGCCCGGGATCGAGAACACGGACCCAGGTTCACAGAGAAAGTATCAACATCCCCTAACCAGCTCCACTAAGCTCATTCAGCAGAGCGTCTCCGGTATTCGTGATCATCACCACTCGATCCGCCCACGGACCTCCAAATGGGTTGAATCAACTCGGTAAAAACCATGTCAAGCCCACTTCATGGCGACCGGTCTGTCGTTCGTAAGCTAAATCAAGAAAGAAAAGGAGTTATCTGCACAGAGTCAATGATCTTTAAGATGCCGAATCCTCGCTTCAATCCCGGTAAAGTAGAGAGAAGAGGCAAAAGTACAAGGATTGCCTCCGTCTCCTGCTAAACCATTTACTTTGAATAATTTATACGCAAGGTATTCAAACAAAAGACTTTGCGCAGGTGATCCTGACTTAAATCGTTTTATTTGAATACTTTGCGCAAAATAGTACGGGGGGGATACCCCGTGCGAGCGTCTTCAATCCCGAGCTTCATCCACCACTATGATTAGGCTCCGGCTCCTGGCCACCTAACCTGGGATTAGGATCATGCGAATGCAGGACCCTCCAGAGTTTGCGAAGAAACTCCGGGACGCGGGAAGCGACTATCTTTTTTTGACTCACGATGGCAAAGCATGCCCTGCACAAAGTGAGCATGTCTCGTTCATCTTCAGTGTCAGGATGAATAGGATGAACTGCGATAGTTACCTCCCTCTCATCTCGATCACAGCCGCGACACCGGTACCGATCTCTTCTGAGCACGTAACGTCGGCGATTTGAAGTCTCTCGCTGGTTTGTCCTGTCTCTCGGCCGTACATCGCTGTGTCCTGGCGCAGAAAGAATGGAGATGGGAGTAAAGGTTAGAAACGACATCCGAAGTCTGCGTTGAGAAAAGCGAAAGCCAAATGCGAATTCCATGGGTGATCCTATTTCAGTTGATGGATTGTAATGAGGGCATAACGGGAGATCAACTCTACTTGGAGAGACGCGGCATTCGCACTGATTTTCTGCCGCCGAAGGTGTAGGTCAAACTCACGGCAGGCTGGTTGGTCACCGTAAACATTCTTGTGACTGGAGCATAATTTACAGTCGCCGCGAAATCAGGACTCTTGTAGAACAGTCCACGATATTCAGCCCTTAGACTAAGGTGCTCTGTAAGGCGGTAGTTCATCCCTACACCGAAGACCATCGTTGGGCGGACCTGTTTGTTGTACGCATCTACGTGAGTGAAAGGTACGAAGAACAAGCCACCGCCGCCGAATTGAACGAACGTGCTGAAGCGGGGACTCCGTGGGCCCTGCGCCACCATAGCAATCGTCGTCTCAACAACATTGGTCCCGATCGATCCGCGTGTAAAGGTCGAGGTTGGAGCAATCGAAGTCGCCGATGGGATAAAGGCGGTTCCATCGGAATAGTTTTCCGTGAAACGCGTATAGCCGACGTTTACGTTGTAGCCCATCCATCGTGTGAACTGTTGGTGGAATGTTCCCAGTACTCCTGCGGAGGGGGAGGCGCTTTGAGATGCCTGCGTCGTGTAGAGACCGTTGCTGAATTGCTGCGAGGTGGTGGGAATGCGTGCCTGGGTCAGTTGTCCGAAGATACCGACGGAGACATCCATGCCAGAGACAACATTCTTCCTCTGTGTTTGAGGGGCTTGTGCCGTCGCTTTGTTCGCGTCGGCTTGAATCAGAATAAACAGAGGAAGTGCGACATGCAGAAGTGAGGCAAAGCGGAATTGCAAAGTGAATAGACTCCTTTGAGACGTTCACTCATAAAGAGGAGTCAGGCGTCTCAATCTACCCTTTGCGGCACAAAAATTCTTACAATCGGACGTTACCTGCGGAGCAATTCATATAAGTAATTGAATATAATATGGTTACGCTAATAACCTTGGGTCGCCTTCGCACCATGTTCTGGAAGAAATGCGCTCCGAAATTAAATTTAAAGGGATAGGGTAGATTTGCCTTTTTTACCCGCTCCATAGAGGCAGATGCAGAGACTTGAACCTCAGCGAAGTAAACAGGCGCAGCCCGTAGACATCGAGTGCTTGCTCAAAGCCCGATACAGCCAACAGATGGCCTGGGCGCAGAGTTTGACTCGCGGTGATGTCGGTAAGGCCCAGGATATCGTTCAGGAGCTCTGCCTTTATTTCACGTTGAAGCGACCAGATCTCAGCGAAGTTGAAAATGTGGAGGGTTACCTCTACACCTGCCTTCGACACATCTACCTTTCAAGTCTTGCTCGTGCCTCACGAGAAGCAAGTCATTTCATCAGCATCGTCGACTTCGATTCTTTTGATTTCGCGATGACTTCCAAGCGGTCCGGGGATCCACTTGAGCGTCAGAACGATCTCCGACGGATCTGTAATTTCTCCATCTGGCGAAAGGAGAAATCGAAGAGCGCCAGTTATTTTATTCTTCACTTCTTCCATGGCTACTCCCGGCAGGAGACAGCTGAACTGGTGCGTCTCCCTATTTCGGCTATTTACAACAAACTGAAGATCGCTCGGCTGGAGATCAAATCCCATCTCGAGGACTCTAACAAACTACGGATCGCCAACCGCGAGGTACCTCCTCCTGCGCCGCGTTCGTGGACGCTACTCTCTGCACCAGACCTCTTCAAGGAACTACGCGACGCGATCCTCGGTGCACGCCAGCGTAAATGCCTCCACGAGCAACAGCTGCTTGCCTATTATGCTGCTCGGCAACCGGAACCAATTCCTTGCCCTCTGCTCTCCCACATCGTGAGCTGCGAGCGATGCCTTGATCTCATCGATCGCCACTTTCAACGGCCTGGGCTGGCTGACCGCGAGCCTCTCGACAGCATCGGCTTCGCCGGGGATGGACCGGTATCCAAGCCGAAAGACGATCCGGAGATTCATGCCTTCAAATTACTTAAGAGGCGCTGGAAACAGGTCTATGAGCATCGACCCAATACGTTATCGATTGCTCACAATGGAAAGATCATTGCTTCTCATGATGTCGTCTCGTCTCAGAGTACCCTTTCGGCGCGAATCCTTGATCCGGGGAGGGATCCATTCATCGAGGTTTTCAGCGAGCAAGATGTCCGACTGGCGCTCTTATCAATAGAAGATATGCCGCCCGATGGACCGGCCAGGTTAGAACAATCCGTTCAACTGAGTGATTCGCGCTGGCTGGAACTTCTTGTAACATTTGACGGCTTAGGACTGCATAGTCAGGTCACATACCATGACGAAGCTCTTGCTTTGGATAACATGTTCGCGACCTCCTACGAAACCGACGCAGAATCTCAAAGCCCTGTTGCGATCCCCCAAGTAATGGCTGAAGCTCCGCCCCAGGCGAGCCTAATCACAGTGTATGGTCAGATCACCCGCGTTCTGCGAGCACTCACTCCAGCGCCCGTACTGGCTTGGGCGCTCACGCTCCTCCTGTTCGTTGGTGGGGCGGGTTATCTTCTGCTGCGCCATCAGAATCGACTGTTGGATGTCACTACAGTTCTCGACCAGTCAATCAAGGTTGAGGCAGTGGCGTCCCAGGGGGCGACAGAGCACCAGTTCCTGCGTGTAGAGGAAATAACCGCTAACGGAGGAACGAAGGAGCGAGGAACAATCGAACTCTGGAAGGATAGTGACGGAAGCAGGTATATCCGTTGTCTTTATGACACGAAACATCGCCTCGTCGCAGCTAAATGGCATAACAAGAGCGGCACACATTCTCATGTTGAGGAAAAGCAGAAGAGATCGAACGATCAAAATGAACTCCTGGCAGCCGACGTCTGGCAGCACGAGCTCTCGGCAGTGGAGTTCCGGAGGTTAGGCGGTCAGGAATCGTTTGTTGCTACAGCCAATGGATATGAACTGACGACAGCGCTCCCGGCGAAGGAAAACTCCCATCTCGTATCGGCAACCCTCGTGCTCGATAAGAGCTTTCGGCCTTTCCAGCAGACATTCGAGGTGCGTGATGGCAAACGAATCCTTCGACTCCGCTTGATCCAAGTAAGTCTTGAGCGAACCGCTTCTACATCTGTACCTGATTCCAAGTTTGATCTAGCCGATCCGACAGCCGGCTCTTCAGCCAGCTTCCGTTCTCCTTCTGGGCCGCAGTCCTCGGCGCAGCTTGACCGGATCGGAGCTAGGGTTGCAGTGCTTCAGATAGCAACCCTCTACCAGTTGTATGAGCTTGGTGCCGATGTGGGGCAACCCATCGACGTAGCAAGAACCAGCGATGGACGCCTTCGTATATCCGGATCAGTGGCAGATTCCACCTTGAAACAGCAGATCGTTGCACGTCTGAATAAGCTCGAGAGCTCTGAGCTGCTTGATCTCCAAATCAATGAGCCGGCCAATGCTGAAACTCGTCATACAAACCAGGTGCAGTCCAGCAATACACTCATCTATGAGATCGGAGAAGCGAGGCCTCTTATTGAACCGTCACTACGTGCCTATCTCTCCTCAAAGAACAACTCTGAAGAGAAGCTGAAATCGACGATGGAGCAATATTCACGGCACGTGCTCTTGTTATCGCAGCGCGCACTCCAGGATGCATACGCCTTACATCGTCTTGGAAGCGTCTTTTCTACCTCGGATGTGGGCTCCCTCGATCTCGCGTCGCGGAGACGTTGGACGGTGATGGTAGATAGACACTCGACGGACCTCAACAGTGAGCTCGACAGTCTTTCAGAACAACTTGTACCTCTTGATCCTGAGTTTCACAACTCATCCTCCCTTCAGGCGTCACCGATCGAGAATGGAGACCAGTTCTTTCAAGTGACGGATGAACTCCTCGACCAAATGCAGGAAGTGAATCAAGTTCTTGGTATCTTGTTTACTGCGAATGCAACACCGACGATCCAAGGAACATCGCACGCTCTGCTCGAGAGAGGATTGAGTGCAATGCCTTTGCATCAAGGAGTCGAGATCGGTCGATTTGCCTCGAAGCTGAAGGCGTCTGATAAAGCTCAATCAAGAACTTCCACCGCAGATGAGAGCATCAGACAGGCGCCTGAGCACTGAAAATGAAGAAGAGGGCCAGAACCATTGATCTCGTACTTCGCGGAGTGAAGAATATTAGGTTCTTGCTTCTGCTCCTCACTCTGCGTGCCCCCGCTCAGGTAAGTACAGCGACCGTCGTGGGCACGGTTCAAGATTCTTCGAGTGCCGCGATTCCCAATGCGCAGCTCAAGCTCATGAACGACCAGACAGGCACTGAGAACGATTCAAAGACGGGAGACGATGGTCGCTTTCTGCTGACCGGAGTTCTGCCCGGCACCTACCGGCTTTGGATTCAGCGCACCGGCTTCGCGACGACACAACTCAGCGGAATCACACTAAACATCGGAGATACACGAAGCTTCCTGGTCCGCCTCAAGATTGGACCTTTGACGGAATCCGTTACTGTCGACGCAAGTGGCATAGCTCCGAATACCAATGACGCCTCTGTGGCCACCGTGGTCGACCGTCGATTCGTCAATACCATTCCATTGAACGGCCAGAGTTTTCAGGATTTGATCTCGATGACACCGGGCATCGTCACTCAGAGCCCTCAGGCCGTCGGACAGAGCACTGGTGAGCCTGGAGATTTTAGCGTCAATGGACAAAGCCCAAGCGCCAACTCCTTCTACATCGATGGAGTTTCGGCAAACCTAAGTCTCGGGTCTGGACAAAGAGGCTCCGCGATCTCAAGCACAGGATCATCCGCCGGCTCGACCGCGCTGGGAACGACACAGAGTCTGGTATCGGTCGATGCCTTACAGGAACTGCGGGTGCTGACCTCAAACTACTCTGCAGAATACGGTAGAACTCCCGGCGGCCAGTTTACATTCCTCACCCGCTCCGGCGCGGAACATTATCATGGAACAGTGTTCGGGACATGGAGGCAATATCAAACTGATGCGTCGGATCGATTCCAAGGCTATGTCCCCAATCAATATATCAATCACAATTTTTCCCAGAACGACTTCGGCGGCACGATGTCAGGGCCTGCCCATCTTCGCAAAACGCCCTATCGAATCGATAAGACGTTCTTCTTTTTCTCTTTCGAACAGCTCAATCTGACGCAACAACCAGCGTTAAGTCTCTTTTTCGTTCCTTCCTATCAGGTGCGTGGAGACAATCCCTCTGCTCGTTATTTTGATTTTTTTCTAGCGCCGTACACACCTGACGAGTTATCTACCCCAGATGGTCAGCCCAGCGGACTTGCTCCGGAGAGCACTGGATTCTATGCCCCGTCGCCTGCGCATCTCGACGCCTCCAGTTTACGAATCGACCATGCTTTCACTCCGAAGCTATCTGCCTTTGTGCGCTTTGGCGATACCCCTAGCAACAGCCAACAACTTACCGAACTTCTTGAAGTCATCACGAACAGGATTCGAACCCAGACATTGACGCTTGGAGTGAATCACCAGACATCTTCAAAGATCAATCATGAGTTTCGCCTTGGAGCCGCGCGAAACAAGATAATGACAGAATCCGTCCCGCAAACTCACTACGTCAACGGCGGATCGAATCTATTGACTCTCAATCAATCCCTCGGTTTGCCGGCGGAGTGTCCCAGCACCTCGGCCAGCATAGACGTCGACGTCATCGGTATCGGTGGCAGCCGCGCCTCCTCCAGTTGCAGCGGCAGTTCGGTCGAGCAGTGGAACATTCGAGATACGATAAGCATCCAGGCAGGCCGACACCTGCTGAAGTTCGGATTCGACCAGAGGCATCTGGCCGCGCGTTTCACACCGCCTGCGCTCTCCGCTCACGTATACCTGTTTGATCGCCAGTCCATGGTTGATGGGATCGCGTCTGCGGTAGCGATCTCCAAAAACGAACCGGCGCGTCCTGTCCTTAATCAGTTCTCGGCCTTTGTGCAGGACGAATGGAAGCCATCCCCTTCTCTTACCCTCTCTCTTGGGCTTCGTTCCGAAGCGAACCTGGCTCCGCATGCTGCTGATGACAAGGATGCGTTCACTGCGATCGGCGATGTGGCCCATCCTTCCACGCTCACCGTAGCGCCACGAGGTACACCCTTATGGAAGGGCTCCTGGTTCAACTTCGCTCCACGTTTCGGTCTCGCCTGGCTTGTGGATTAGCACCCTG
>Ga0193717_1000142_pt1 | contig 69886 bp, 65 predicted proteins | sample U2c2metaG_FD_145900 | JGI IMG/M metagenome (GOLD analysis project Ga0193717, IMG submission 145900) | Soil microbial communities from a riparian zone of the East river system, Colorado, United States - U2c2 | ecosystem: Environmental > Terrestrial > Soil > Riparian zone | place: USA: East River... | reverse complement strand
CTGTGACGCCCTATGGAGAGAGATATTCGGAACCGATGGTATGGCTGAGGATCTGGAGTCGCCATTTCATCCCTGCCCACGTCACACCCATCCGTTGGGACCTGCCTCACTTCTCCAGTTCCCAGCCCCAGCCGAGGCCCGTAATCAATAGAAGAATTCTGCCGGGGTCCAAAATTAGCCGGGTCGGGCCGAAAGGTCGCGGCGAATTGTAGCTTTTCCACGACCCAGGCAGGTAGGAAGGCTGAGACGGATCAGGCACAGGAGGATCAGCTTGTGCATATGCGCGTTATTGTAATGTCAGTAGGAGTAGATGCGTGCCTCCCACGGCTTCAGGTTCAGCGTGGAAATGTTAATCTCGGTGCTACCCTGGTTCGTCATGAGGAGATGCTTCGGTTTGATGTCGCCGCGGATGGTGTAAGCGATGGGGTCTTTCGCGAAGTTGAGGACGACGAGGTAGCGGTCGGCTCCAAGGGTACGGGTGTAGGCGTAGACTTTGGGGTTCTCGGGGTCGAGATCTTTGTAGTCGCCGTAGACGAGGGCGTATGTCTTGCTGCGCAACGCGATGAGTCGCGCGGTGTAGCTGTATATAGAGTCGCGGTCTTTGATCTGGCTGGCGGCGTTTATCTGAGTGTAATTCGGGTTTACGGTGAGCCATGATCTGGGGCCGGTGGTGAAGCCTGCTTGCGAGGTGGCGTCCCACTGCAGGGGCGTGCGGGCGTTGTCGCGGCTCATGTGGCGGAGGTTTGCAAGGTAGGCCTCTTCGCTGGTGTGGCCGGTGAGGACGTCGGCCTTGTAGCCATTTTTGGCCTCAATGTCGTCGAAGTCGGCCATGGTGCCGAAGGGGTAGTTGGTCATTCCGAGCTCGTCGCCCTGGTAGAGGAAGACGGTGCCGCGAAGGGTGAGGAGCATGGTTGCGAGCAGCTTGGCAGAGGGAACGCGGAAGGCGGGCGAGTCATCGCCGAAGCTCGAGACCAGGCGCGGGTTGTCATGGTTGGCGAGGAAGACGGTGTCCCAGCTATGGGCGTCGAGCTCGCGGGCATGAGCGGCGTAGATGGCCTTGAGCTGGGGCAGAGCCCAGTCCTTCCACTGGCGTCCGTCGCGGTTTACGCGGACGGCGTCGAAGTTGAAGATCATGTCGAGCTCGTGGCGGCGGTCGTCGACCAGCATCGGGGTCTGCTGGAGCGAGATGCCGAGGGCTTCGCCGACGGTCATGACGTCGTACCTCGAGAGAGCCTCGCGATTCATCTGCTGGAGGTATTCGTTCATATGGGGGCCATTGGCGTAGACGAGGTGCGCGTGCTTCAGCTCATCGGGTGTGAGATCGGGGAGGCCAGCACGCTTGGAGATGAGCGGGATAACGTCCATGCGGAAGCCGTCGACGCCCTTGTCGAGCCAGAACTTCATGAGGTCGAAGACCTCGCCGCGGACTTTAGGGTTGTCCCAGTTGAGGTCGGGCTGTTTTACGGCGAAGTAGTGGAGGTAGTACTCCTTTGTCGCCGGGTCAAACTGCCAGGCGGAGCCGGAGAAGAAGGACGGATAGTTGTTAGGCGGGTCGAACCCGGTGGGGCTGGCGGGGTTGGGCTTGCCGGGGCGCCAGATGTAGTAGTCGCGGTAGGGATTGTCTTTGGAGCTCCGGCTCTCGACGAACCAGTGGTGCTCGTCGGAGGTGTGGTTGACGACGAGGTCGATGATGAGGCGCATGTGGCGCTGCTTGATGCCGGCGAGGAGTGTGTCGAAGTCGGCCATGGTGCCGAACTCGGCCATGACCTTGCGGTAGTCGCGGATGTCGTAGCCGTTGTCGGCGTTGGGGGAGTCGAAGTGCGGGCTGAGCCAGATGACGGAGACGCCGAGGTTCTTGAGGTAGTCGAGCTTGCTGGTGATGCCTTTGAGGTCCCCGATGCCGTCGCCGTTGGAGTCTTTGAAGGAGCGCGGATAGATCTGGTAGACGACGGCTTCTTTCCACCAGGTGGGCTGGTAGCCGTTGATCTGTGCGGGCTGCGCTGCTGCGGCAGAGGCCGAAGGAGAAGTCTGGGACATCGCAGATCGGATGCCAATGAAGACGAGGACGAGGGCGAGCGACAGGATAGAGCGAGTGATCCGCATAGCGTCTCCGGCTACAAACGATGAGATGCGGTCCGGTCTCCAAAGGCTTGCACAGGTACAGATGAAGGAGAACAGGAGATAGAGAGCTGGCAAGCCTCATGCTCACGTGCTCAGAACGACTTTGAGAGCTACATCTCTATAAATAGGGCATCTATTCCGCCAACTGTATTGACGTAGACAGAAGCAGGCATAGAAGGATGACTCCACAGAGCGGATCGCTCGCCAAGTTCTGGAAGATTATCGGGCAGTCCATTAGCGGTCGCCAAAATTTTGACACGGTGGAGGTCAGCGGTTCAAATCCGCTCTTGCCTTCTGTCTCTTTCAGCACCTATGGGGAGATCTGGGAACGGAGGACGAGTGGATGGGAAGAGTAAGGGAACACTTTCAGTGCACCGTTCCTATTGGAGTGTGCGAGTGGGTACATCAACAGTTTTACTAGTCTTACTCTGCATGGCGATCGGCCGTATCAATATTCGCTTCGCTATTCAATACCCTTCAATTCAGCGCAGGTCAGACTTTAGATTGAGATTCCGCACCAATCGGTGCAGATACTTGGGATGAATGCCGAGCAGTCGCGCAGCCTCGGGAAAACTTCCCTTTGCTTCTCGCAGCGAGCTAAGAATCAACTCTTTTTTTGCCGCGTTAAGCACATCGTGGTATCGCGCTCCAGCGAGTCCCGCGGATTGCTCCTCTAATATGCCATTGGGGAGATCTTCAGGCAGGATCTCCTCGGTCAGCCCCAGCACGATGGCGTGCTCGATTGCGTTCTCCAGTTCGCGGACATTCCCGGGCCAGCTATAACCCATCAGTAACGTACGCGCCTCCCGCGAAATGCCTTTGAACGGCCGCTTACTTTTTTCTGCGTACTTCCCCGCAAAATACAAGGCGAGCAGCGGAATGTCGTCGCGGTGCTCGCGCAGAGGCGGCACAATAACCGAGACTACGTTGAGCCGGTAGTACAGGTCCTGCCGAAACTCGCCGGACTTGATTGCCTGTTCAAGATTTTTGTTAGTCGCCGCAAGAACGCGAGCCTTGAACGGGACGGAGTGGGTCCCGCCAACCCGTTCGAACTCCCTTTGCTGCAGCACTCGCAACAGCTTCGCCTGCATCGGCGGAGCCAACTCGCCAATCTCATCCAGGAACAATGTCCCGTCGTCGGCCGCCTCCAGCTTTCCCTTCCTCATCCCGACCGCGCCGGTAAACGCGCCTTTCTCGTGTCCGAATAGCTCGCTTTCGAGCAGCGCCTCTGGAATTGCGGCGCAGTTGATGGCGACGAAGGGACGATCAAGTCGTGGACTCTTCTGATGGATCGCGCGTGCGACAACTTCTTTACCCGTGCCGCTCTCTCCCCGGATCAAAACGGTGGAATCACTCTGCGCGACTCGGGAGATGAATTCTTCCACCTGGCAAATCTGTCGGCTTTCGCCCACGAGTTTGCTGGCTGGGTTGAGCTCCTGTTTCAGTCGCCGGTTCTCGGAACGTAGTGCATCCAAGGCAAGTACGCTTTCCAGCGTGACCGCTGCGATTCGAGAGACCGAGTCGAGGAAATGAATGTGATCTTCGCGAAAGGGCGGAGCAGGGTGGAGCGAAGTGAGATAGATGACGCCGATTGTTCTTTCCACGGCCACCAGCGGCAGGCAGAGCACATTTTGCATTTCGCTCGAGTCTGAAGCCGCGTTCGTGAAGACGGCCGAACCCTCCCAGATTGCGCGGTGAACCAGCTCGCGTTGAATCTCGATTGGTTGCTCAGCGTCGGCCTGTCGGCTCCAGGTGCAGATCGAGCCCGGTTCTGCGGCGAGATCAGTAAGCAAAACGACGGCGCCGTTCTCTGCAGGGATCACTTCGAAGATCAGCCGCAGTAGTTCGCGTTGCAGGAGTTCGGAGTTACGGATGGAATTGATGACATTTGTGATTCTGAACAAGGCGGCCAGGTCACGGGCCATGCGTCCGACTTCAATCCCAAACGTCGGGAGTGATGCTGGATAGTCCACCCGAATTGTACTGAGTGTGGAAACGGAAGTTATATCAGTCAAGCTTATTTTAGAATTGCTCGCCGTTTCGCCTTCGTGCATCAGAAACACGAATTCGGATCTCCCGACGTGGATCGTATCGCCGTGTTCGACGACTTTGCGTCTTACAGGAATTCCATTCACAAAAGTACCGTTGTGGCTGTCGAGATCGACGACCTCATATTGTTCGCCCACCTGATGGAGCATGCAATGTTTGCGCGAGACCACGGTGTCGATAAGGCACAGCTGATTCGATTCGTCACGGCCAATCGATGTCTGGCCACCGACCAGCTGTCGAACAGTCCCTGTCAGCGAACCCGAGATGGCGAGGAGCCGCGGCTGCATCGGAGCCTCCGGTGCGTCAAAGTGTAGCTGAGTTGGCAGAGAATCTCAGATAAATCGGGATGACGAGGCCCAGAGGAGCCGAACGGATACTCGCGGGTAGCCGATCAGATACCCGCGAGCGGGGGCAGCAGGGAGATTGTTGAGTCGCGGATCTGGGCGGCGCTTGTATCCCATTGCAAATACAGGGATGCGGTTGAGGGGCGGGAACCCCAAGCGCCTCGGTCATCTTTGGCCATGCGCATGCAATATCTCTGTGTAACAACAAGCTCCCGAAGAGAAAGTATTCCGGAGCCCCAGAGGGACTTGGAAGAAGTACCTCGAAAAGGAGATCATCATGAAACGCATCGCCGCAATCGCTCTCCTCGTCGCAGCCACCCTCCTCACGACCGGTAGTGCAGTGGCACAGGATCACCGAGTCAAAGCAACCATTCCGTTCAACTTCACAGTCAACGACTCCTGGCTGCCGGCCGGAACCTACACGATCGGTTCCGATTCCAATAGTCCCAACGTGCTCAACATTCGAGACCGGGCGAACAGTGTCCACATACTGGCTATGGGCCTGCCCGATACACGCGACTCGGAGAAAGTCGGCAAGCTTGTGTTCCACAGGTATGGCAACCAGTACTTCCTGAGTGAAATTCGTTGTGGATCAGCCTCGATGAATGTCCACTTTCCCGCTACGAAACTGGAGAAGAAGGCCAGAACGCAAACACAGGAAGCAGAGCTTCGCGTCAATGACGACGTCTTGATCGCGCTCAACTAGTTGTTCAGCGCTTGAGGTGAATAGGACCCGGGGACAATCGTCTCCGGGTCTTCTTCTATATACAGCTGAAGAGGCACGCTTTCCCAAGGTGGCTGGTAGGAAGTCAACCGAGCAGCCCTGGCTGTCTGCCGGGTAACCGCATCCACCGCAAACACCAGCTGTTCTCTTCAAACGGCTCTATCTTAACTGCCCGACCAGGCGATCCCGGCGACCCAGAGCTCTGCGTCCTGGGCAGTCAAGATAGAGGCCTAATGTTTATCGGTACCGATCCGAACGACGGATTGAAAACTTTTGGATTTGCCGTCATTCCGCAGAAATCGCGAACCAACATAGAGGGCGATCTTGATGAAGATCGAGGGTCGGCTTATACGACGTCTGTTTCTCTCTTCGTATCCTGCGCAACTCTCGTAGCTAGTGCCTTTTGGGAAAGCAGGCTGAAATACCGGCTCCATCAGTGCCTTTTTTAGGAGTGCGGCAATCAATTCGTGCCCCAGTCCTCTGCCTCGATGCCGGTATCATGCTGAGACAACTTCGAATGGCCGCATCATCTCGTTGTCTTCGTGCTCGAGCAGATGGCAGTGCCATACGTAGCGTCCCGTGTAACCCTCGAAGGGCACTATGATGCGGGTGACTTCACCTGAGTCGGCGCGGATGGTGTCCTTCCAGCCTGCTTCTGTCGGGGGCGCCGGTCGGGGGGGGCCGGTGAAGCGCAACTCTCCCTTGTCCTGATAGAGGAAGGTGTCGAAGGAGCGTCGATCGAGGAGCTGAAATCTCACGAGATGGAGATGGATGGGGTGCGCATCTTCCGTGAGGTTGACGAGTTCCCATATTTCGGTGGTGTTGATCACGGGCATTTCCGTAGTGGGCATATGCCAAGGGGTGTTGTTGAGGAGCATGCCCATGGACGCCTGCACCATATCCTTGTTTTCGTCGAGGGTGAGCCGACGCGTTTTGATCGCCTGAGACTCGGATATGCGCGAGAGCGGTCGAAGCGACTGTGGAAGCGTGCCGGTATCTGGCGAAGTCGTTTTAGCGGCGACACGGAACTGCAGAATCTCGAAGCTGTCGCTCTGGAGAAGGAGATCTTCCGCTGCGTGTCCGCTAAAGTCGACGATGATATCGACACGTTCAGCTGGGGCGAGGAGGACTCGCTTCGTCGTAACAGGTGCGGAGAGAAGTCCTTGATCACTGCCGATCTGGTGGAGATCGAGGCCCTTGTCGATAGAGATACGGAAGAATCGACCGTTGGAACCGTTCATGATGCGAAGGCGATACTTGCGGGGTTCTACGTCGAGGTAGGGAAAGAGCTTCCCATTGGCAAGCATGCAGTTGCTGTAGACCTCGGGCACCCACGGCGCCTTCGGGTTGGCGGAGACGGGATACTCAAGCTGACCGTCGGTTCGAAGGAAGCGGTCGTAAAGAAGCAGTGGAATCTCGTAGGCGCCTTTGGGTAGGTTTAGTTTTTCTTCAACAGCGTCGCGGATAATGAATAGACCTTGAAGACCGGCGTAGATGTTGAGCCGGTTTATGCCCATCGTGTGGTCATGGTAGAAGAGCAGCGCAGAGTCTTGGCGGTTTGGGTAATGGCAGATGGCTGATCTGCCAGGGACAAACCAGCTTTCGGGCCAGCCGTCGCTCTCTGGAGGAGTCCGACCACCGTGAAGATGGATGACCGAGCGGACTTCAGGCTTGTCTGCTTCGGCGCCATGAAGGTTGTGGTCGATGGGCAGAAAGTGATGGTTGGGAAGCTGGTTGACCCATTCCACAAGTAAACCCTCGCCGCTACGGGTTTCGAAGATGGGCCCGGGGGAAGAGTTATTGAAACCCCAGACACGCGTCGGTGGGAGATCACGGTGGACCTTGGTGTGAAGCTCGCGCATCGTGACACGGTAGAAAGGCAGCTTCGTGGAGGCGTGTTCGGGGCTGGAGCGTTGTCCGATACTGCGAATGACTTCGGGGATCGGAAGCGGATCGACATAGTGTGTGAGCTTGCTTGGGTCGAGAGCCTGAGAAGAAGTCAGCAGTTTTTTGGGGATGCGGGAGTTTTGGAGAAACAGGCCGGCTGCGAGTCGATTGAGGCGCTCGAGAAAGGTTCTTCGTGTGATCAATACTGAGGGCCTCGTGTTAGCAGACTGAGCTAAAAGACAGGTGCAGAGGGATTAGTCTTCCCCTGCACCTGATATTGCTGTTGATAGGGTCGAGCCGATTAGTGATTGATTCCGAAGTTGCCTGCCGGTTCTCCTGTGGACTCGTCGAGGAAGAAGGGACTGGGCTGCGGATTGTGGAAGTCGAACATGTTGTTGAGTGTGCCGGCACGCTCATCGAATGAACCTTGGCCGATTCGCTGGCCTTCAAGCCAGTTGTCTTCGATGAAGCGCAGGATCGATGTCTGGTCGGTGAGAGTGTGATCGACATAGTTCTGCTTTGCGTAGGGCGAGACAACGAGCAGAGGCAAGCGCGGCCCGTAGCCGCACCGTCCCTGAGCGTGAAGGGCGGTGGGGCTGGAGAGTGCGGTCGAGCCGTCTCCGCAGCTACCTGTGCCAAGCAGGGCGTCAGCAGGCGAAGAAGACTGGTTCACAATCTGGCCGAGCTGGTGATCGTACCAGCCGTCCGAGTCGTCGTAGGCGATGACGACGGCTGTGTGCTCCCAATCGCGGCTTTGCTGCAGGACATTGATAACGTGGGTGACGAACGTCTGCTCGTCCAGCGGATCGGAGTAGCCGGCATGACCGTCCTGATATCCGGGAGCCTTGAGGAAGCTGACGGAAGGAATATTTCCAGCACGGACAGCGGCGTAGAAATCATTGATGTCGTACTGGTGGTTGGCGGGATCACCTTCGTATCCGATGGCGCTGATCGAGCGGGGGCGAACGTGTTTTGGATTTGCGGTCGAGGTGTAATACTGGAACGGCTGATGGTGAGGGATGTAATCAGCCTTCTTGGTTGCCGTAACTGTCGAGGTAGTGCTGCGCTGGCAGCCGGTGGTTCCGTTGGGATTGGTGGCGGTAAGGTCGAAGCCGCCTGAGAAGAAGCCCCATGTGATGCCGCGAGTGTTGAGCAAATCGCCGATATTCTGTCCGCTGAGGTGATATGCGGAGGAGCCGGAACACACATCGCCGATGGGGTCTGCATCACCGATTGCCGTGAGGCCGCCGCTACCATCTGAGATTACCGAGTCACCGGGACTGATGGAGTCATCTACCCCACCGGTCTGACCCGAGATGAGATTGAGAGCCCCAGGCGTGGACGGACCGAAGGTGGTACCGAAGGAGTTGTCATTGAGTGCGAAGCGCTGGGCGTAGTTCCACAATGCGGTCACGGTGTTTCCATCGTAATACCCCATGACAAGAGCGTTTGTAGTCTGTCCGTTAGGCGGTGGGCCGGGGGTGCCGGTGTACTTGGGAAAACCGTCCATGAGACCACCGTGAAAGGCCTGCTGTTCAGGAGTGTAGTCGTGATCTTGATCGGCAGTGGCGGCTTGCGAGGCATCAAGACGGAACGGATTGCTGGCACCGGCGCCGTTGAGGGTCTTATTCAAAAAATTGGGGTTATTGAAGAGCAGAGCATCTGTATAGCCGTTGACAGATGGCGTGCCCGGGAGTGCCTTGAATCGAGGTTCGTGGGGTGGGTTGAGAGCGTTAGGATAAGTACCGAAATAGTGATCAAACGAGACATTCTCCTGAAAGATGACAACGAGATGTTTGATGGGTGTCACTGTGTTTCGGGATTCCGGCTGCGCCGATGCAATGGCTGGAACAACTAGCTGTCCAGCAGTGAATACTGTCGCGAGGGTTCCTGCAATGAACTTGTTTGACATCACCGCTCCTTCGGCCATGGCCATCGACCGTTCTCAACTTTTTATGAGATCGCTGTGAATAGAAGGTGAAGTAGCTGTGATTGTGCGGGAAATCCCACTTCCGGCTAGGCTCGTACTCCGATTGTTCGGGACGTGAATGAAGCGAGTGATCGAGGATGCGGACGACATTTGTGCTACTTCCCAGAGAGCGGTCCAGGACAACGACACCAGCCTCCATGCGACAAATGAGTGTCGAGAGGAGGCTGGTTCCAACGGTGCCCGTCTTGATCTACCGCCAGTAGACGCTACGGAAGCCGATTGCCGGATCACTCAAACTGTCGTCTCCGGTTTCTGCATGACCAGCGATTCGCTGCTGAAAACTGGAATCCGAGTTGGCCTCGACCATAAAGTCATGCCAGCCGAAAGACTTCTCCAAGGGGCCAATGTCTCACCAGGTTTTTGGATTTATACGACATAACGCCCCTGAATCCCCCGGATTTACGTCTCCAATTCCTGAGACATGAAGATACCCAAATGGAGTTCGATGAACTCAAGATCACTTGACAGGTAAGTTTATCCGTTCTGCACAGACCTTTTGCATGAGTCTGGCGACATACGCGATGAAGCGGAGCAATATCCCTATTACTAGCTGGTACCGGTGATCAGCGTGACGTGTTGGTCTAGCTATACAGGGACGGGCAGCCCCTCATGATTCTGGGGCTGGCGCGCCCTTGCTTCGCAGACACTTTGCCAATTCGCGGAATAGGTAAGGCTGGCCACTCGGCTCGCTGGGTTCGTCTCGAATGGCGACGTGAAACGTCTCAGCTCCGGGGTCTTTGTCGTTAGTGGCTATGTGTATGGCGTTGTCCTTTGGAACCCACCAAAAGCTAACTTCGAGGCTGACACTCTTTCCTTTAGTGCTGAGGCGCATGACTCTTCCTGCACTCGTGAATTTGGTTGCGTTGGGTATATATACCGGAATTCGACCCTAATTCCCACCATCCCCAAAATATTAATTTTCTCGCCAGCCCTACCAACCTTCGGTGCGTGCGCCCATGAGCACGTCGTAGAAGATATTGCTGTAGTTGCGATGGGGAAGCGTGAAAATGTCCTTTCCCATCTGTAACGATGAACCGAATTCCTGTACATGCTTGTCTAATTGAGGTGCATTCACGCTTGCGGAGCATGATTGAGCCGCCAAGCGTGCCTGCCCCCATTTATCTCGTTAGGCGTCGGCATTGCGATTGGCAGAGTTCTCAGCACGTCCGGTAAAACGTGCAGACAGACAGTAGGTGAAATAGGCAACGCGACTTCAACATTTGGTTCATGGAACCCAACACCGAAGGAAACCACTCCGGATTGCGAACGCACAAAGGTTATCACTGGCGCGTCAGAAATCATGAACGGGTCATGCGGTTGGCTGCGTATCAATTTCCACTCCCCACGGTAGAGCTTTTCGTCAAAATGAACCATCTGATCGGCGATGCCTTCAACGAAAGTCTTCTGCAATGCCGTTGGGGATTTGCTGAACGAGTTCATCCTTCTTGCCGACCTCGCTACGTCGTCCTTCGTAATCAGTCTCCCGAATCGATGGCCCTCGAAATGAGCCTGGATACTCCAATGAGCGGCAACTGTAGCGAGTTGCGATTCATTACTCAGGAACGATTCGAACGCGTGAATCTTTACATCCATGAGGGGTTCGGTAGCTCTCTTACGCGCCGCAGTGCGATTAAAAAGGAGAAATATGTACCGCGTAAGGCTACGCTGCTGTGCAGCTGTTGCCGCGAATGCTGGGTCCGAAATGTCGGACAAGAAGCGATTAACCGGTGCTTCAATTTCCGCATTTAGGCGAGCTTCTACAACCGCTTCAAACTGAGCATCATCGGGGTTCGCGAAGAAACCGTCAATCCGGGTTGCAGTCGTAGGCGATGCTGAGCCGTATGGCTTTTGACCCTTCGTGTATTTCCACAACCTGAGCGAATTTGTACCTGAGTCGTGATAGGCGAACTGTTTGAGCAGCCTCTTAGGAACTGTGTGAGACTTCATGGGCGATGTGTACCCCGTTTATGGCACGGGTCAACTGTTTCCTTTCCGCTCAGCAAACCCCTCATCTTTCTTCCCTGTCCTCAGGCTACTCGCCTATTGTTCTGCACACTCTGCGGGATTTGTAACCGGAGTGCCGGATGAGGTCACGTTCTCCAGTTGTTTGCGTAAGGAATCCCTAGTGCATTTTCGGCGAATCGTCGACATAGTAATGCTTTCCGGCCTTAGTAATGTAAAACAGGCTCTTTGGTCTTACTAAGACGCACTGTACGCAAACACCGCAGATTGCTTGAGCCATCCTCGTTCGTGGGAAATCGAGGACTGCACACTGTGCGGAGAAACAGAGCAAATCACGTAGTCCTACAAATGTGGCTTAGTCCTACAAAACGGGGAGAAGGGCAGGAATCCGGGAGAATGAGGCGACTGCAGGGCTACGGCCTATCGTTTATTTTCAGTTATTTATGGGGTTTTACTGAATTTTTTAGTTCTATGGGAGTGGGGGATTCGAACCACTGGTCCTACGCAGGTCCTTTTGGCTCAATAAGATACCGCTATCTCTTGAATACACTAATCTTTCCTTTTTTTCAATGCTTTCAACTCATTCAACCCAGTCAGCCGCTTAGTCTCGATTTTCGAACAATACGGACACCAAGAGGCCCCCGCAACCGCCAGATTTCTGGACACCACTTCACGATCCAACAGGTGAGAACGGGAACTCCTCAATGACCGGCCACTCTGGTTTGCGTGCCGTGGGCCCTTTCGGCTCAGTTCGATTCGGAAAAGGCCATAGTCTTCTATTCGATCCCGTCTCTGGCCACCATTAGCATTCATCAACCCCGAATACCGCTCAAAGGGGGTTCTCTTGAACCCGCGACACTAGAGCGTGTTCTTAACTTTGCACCAAGCTAGATGCTTTGCCTGGGGTTTTGTTTTGGCGAGCATGGTTGGATGTGGAACAGGGGTTTGGTTGGGTATCCGAGTGATGTCAACGATGAGGAGTGGGCGTTTGTGGCACCGTATCTGGCGCTGTGCCGGGAGGACGCACCGCAGCGCTCGCACTCTTTGCGGGCTGTGTTCAACGGTCTGCGGTATATCGTGAAGTCGGGCCTGCCGTGGCGGATGATGCCGCACGATCTGCCGCCCTGGCGGGTGGTCTATCACCAGACGCAGCGCTGGATACGGGCCGGTTGTTTCGAGACGATGGTCGAAGACCTGGGCTCGCTGCTGCGCGAGTTGGCCGGGCGCAGCGCCAGGCCAACCGCGATGATCCTCGACAGCCGCACCTTGCAGTCGACGCCGGAGTCGGGGCGCACGCGCGGGATACGGTGGGGCCAAGCGCAGGAAGGGATCGAAGGTTCATGCGGCGGTCGATACGCTGGGCCATCTGCTGGCCTTGCATGTAACCGCCGCCGATCAACAGGACCGTGCGCAGGTGGAGCGGCTGGCCGCCGAGGTGCAGCGGATCACCGAAAAGAACGTGGAACTTGCCTATGTGGACCAGGGTTATACGGGAGAAGCCGCCGCTGAGGCCGCCAACAAGCATGGCATCCACTTGCAGGTGGTCAAGCATACAGAGGCTGAAGCGAGGCTTCGTGCTGCTGCCCCGAAGATGGGTGGTAGAAAGAAGCTTCGCCTGGGCCGCACGCTTCCGAAGACTCGCCAGGGACTACGAACGCCTCTCCGACACACTCGCAGCATTCCACTACTTCGCCTTCGCATGGATCACGCTCGCCAAAATCTTCACCCGCTCAACCAAAGTTAAGAACAGGCTCTAGCCAAATCGAAAAATTCTTATTGGACCCTTTTTGGGGCCTCGAGAACATTCAAACGCGACTTCAACGAGTAGTGAACTGCCGGTATTTGTAGAGACTCTCGAGTACAAACGATTCGTGGAGTTCTGCGAAGCCTGCCGGCGAGATCGCTATATCGGTCTGTGCTACGGTCCACCTGGAGTGGGCAAAACGCTCTCAGCAATTCACCACAGTCGCATCGAGAAGATCGTTCCTTTGGACCGCTGGAACGCAGAGTCTTCGGATGCCAAGCCAATCGACACGGTCCTCTTCACACCGGAAGTCATCAACACACCGTCTCGAATAGAAAACGACGTCAGAAACGCTCGCGCTCTTCTCTGCAGCGTAGCAAAACGAGCAACGCGTGCGGAACAAAGGACAACGCTCGATATTCTTCGCAGTCGGGACGAGGCTTGGCGCGTGGAGCATCGTGAGGATCGAGATTACCGGCCCAACCATCCCCTTCCTCTCAAGCCGACCTACTACGACACGCTCCACGAGTACGAGTCCAGGCTTGAAGCAATCCCGGACCCGACGACCCTGATCGTCGTCGATGAAGCAGATCGTCTGGCAATGAACAGTCTTGAGCAACTGCGCTCCATCTTCGATCAAAGCGGGCTAGGCATGGTGCTCATCGGCATGCCAGGAATCGAAAAACGTATCGCCCGGTACCCGCAGTTCTTCTCACGGATCGGCTTTGTCCACGAGTTTAGAACGCTGACTGATGCTGATATCCAAGCCCTGTTGGACCAACGATGGACGCCCGTCGGCATACACCTGCCTGCTTCACCTCCTGCACCGGAGGTCATCGCGCTGTGATTCGACTAACCCGCGGAAACTTCCGCCTGCTCGTTCGCCTGCTGACTCAAATGGAACGTGTTCTAGCGATCAACGGTCTTGAGAGCCTGTCGGTGGACGTCGTCGAAACGGCCCGCGAGAACCTGGTAATTGGCCAAGCCTGATGAGAGGCAGCCCAAATCCAGGCTTGTGTGTGCCAAATAATTAGCACAGAAGTACGCCACATAATTAGCAAAGCAACATGCGCGTCAGGGAACTCTCGGTTACGATGGCGTCGCCCCACACCGCATTCAGCAGTTCTTCTTTCGCGATCAGCTTCAGAGGATTGCGCAACAAGAATAAGAGGACGCGAAATGTCTTCGGTTCGACCGGCAACACCTCGCCAGCCTTGACGAGACAGAACTCCCGCTCGCGAACCTCAACGTCAGCGAATTTGAAAACAAGGGACTTATTCTCCGTCACAAATTCATCATCCGCGCTCCGAAATTGATCCGGAGTCCATCAAGACCGTGGAGGGCCACGCGCCCAGAGTGTCTTTAGCCAAACCGGCTGAGGAACTCTCAATATGTCAACCTTCCAGTGGTTCGCTTCCTTGGCTCTCGCCGCAACCATCGTCCCAGCACTTCCCGCAGAACCGCATTGCCCTGGAAATGTCGCAAGTGTACCCTTCCTACCCTTCCGTCTTGTAAACCGCTACCAGATGATCGTGGCGGTATCCGTAAACCATTCCGGCCCCTACGACTTCCTGTTGGATACCGGCACCCAGATCACTATGGTCGATCCCGCTTTGGCCGCTGAGCTCCATCTGAATACTCAGGGCTCGGCCGGGGTAGCAGGAGTCGGATTTCTTGCATCCGCTCCCTTCGCGCAACTCGATCTGCTCGAAGTCGGCTCCCATGCCGTCGCCAATCAAAAGGTACTCGTGTTTGACTTCCAGAATTCCCATTCCGTCGATCTCCACATTTTTCGCGGTGTACTCGGCGAGGATTTTCTCGGCGAATTCGATATGCTGATCGACAATGCTCACAACCTGCTTTGTCTCGACGACTCATCTGCCATGGCCGCCAACGTAAAAGGACCGCATATCGCACTGCTGACACCAGCTCGGGCGACTAACGGCATGCCGGCGCTCAGGTCGCTCATCATCGCGGCTCGTCTATCCGACGGGACGCGGCCCGTTCGCCTAAAGCTCGACTCCGGCACGAACGTCTCTTTCCTGTTCTACACGGCTCGATATATGCCGCTGGAATTATTAGGAAGGACCTCGTTGCTTGGTGGCGGTTTAGATAGAGCAAAACGTCCAGTTTCGACCATGCCGCTGCAGGACTTGCAGATCGGCTCACTTGAATTCCTCAGGGTGTCCTTTTTCACATACGCAGACTCCCCGGAAGGACTCTCCCGCACATCCGCCTACGATGGTCTCCTGACGTTGGGGATCTTCCGGCGCGTCTTCATCTGCCACACCCATCACTTTGCTGTCTTTGAGCCGTGGTAGGACGGAAGTACTCGATCTTCGATTCTGGTGAATGAATCACGCGCTGTGATTTCACCGTTCCCTGAGTGAAATGCCCTGTTCTCATCATTTTGAGATCGTTCCGGGTGGATTGTTGCCGACTGAGCGAAGGAGATCACCCTCCCGAGGCTCTCTACGAATTGTTTCGGGACTGGCAGAGAATACAAACTCAATCTTCGGTGAAGGCTCTTCGGAGCCCGAGACTGCAAATGGATGTCTGGTTCTGCCGAGCGCAGGAACCGATGCCGAGAGGCACACTGTTGCGCCTAGAACATCCTGAACTGTTGATTTGCACGCTCTCCCGAGCGTGCCCGGGACACCCGCGCCTTCACTTGACAAATGACTACATGGATGTCGGCAAACAGGAAGTTAGCCGGGTAGCCGATCAAGTAGGAGAGTAACTCCCCTATAGTCCGTCACTCGGGAATGATCGCGAGAGGCACCAGTAAACGGCTGTGATAGTGATCGCTTCGAAGAAACCTGTGGCTAATCCGCCATTCGGCGACGAAAAGCGAGAACAGGCTTCCGTCCGCCGAATTGGATCAACGCAGTTGGACCCAATCCAACGGCGGCTATTCTCATGCCTATTTCTTGTCTGTCGAATCCGGGGTTGGTCAGAAGTCCCCTGCCCATCTGGCCTATTTGAGGTCGGCTCAGAAGTTTTCGATCATCCAGGCGTTGTTGTCGCCGGGGACCTCCGCCTCTAAGATCCCATGGCGCCCGTCAGGAGACTGAATCATCCACCAGAACGTGGTGTTCGGATCACCCTCCAAAACCACCTCTGCCTTGCCCGCCTCATTGACGTCGAGAATTACCGGCGTTCCTTTTGACGTGACGCTTTGCATAAAAACGCTTTTGCCGTCGGCTGACCAGTCACCGGTCTCGAGAGGCCAATCGGCAATGCTGACATCGCGGGCCACTCCGGTATCGAGTGAAAGAAATCGGATGTGATTCCGGTTGAGGAACAGCGCGAGCTTCCGCCCGTCCGGAGACAAGGTCCAATCCGTATTTGTGAAGCCATTTGTCCTTGCGAGCTCGCGACCTGCACCGTGTTCGATATCGAAAGAGACAAAAATGTGATTCGCTCCCACAAGTCTGCTGAAAATGCACAATTGTGAAGGAGCCCGAGTACACTGGAAATTCAAGATCCCTTTTTCCTGGAGAACCAACTGAGGAGGCCCTCCGGCCAGGGATCTGCGCATCAGGGACACCGGGAGAGAAGTGTTCTCTGGCTTCGGATAGGACAAGTAAAGCACGTGCGATCCATCCGCACTCAGACGCGGCAGGAACAGGCTGCGCCCCTCAACCAGGACTTCGGCCGTAGTCGCGTCGATAGCCTGTTTGAAGAGTTTCCACGTACCATTCCGGTTTGAGACAAAAAGGACTGCCTTGCTGTCAGATGTCCATGCCTCAGCTAAGTTGCCATACGCGTCCAATGTCAGGCGGCGAGGCGTTTCCAGCCGCCGCGAACCGGCTTCGAATTCGGTAATAAACGCCTGAAATTGGGTGTTCTCTCTCCAGAGAACAAGCCGCTTCCCATCTGAGGTAACGCTAAGACCGCCGACGCGGCCCTGGCCGGGGGTAACTGTTTGTGGTTGGCTGGTTGCTTTCCCAGTACGCTCGTCCACCCGGATCGAGTAGACCCCCTGATCGCTGCGTTCGCTGGTCGGGTCTTCACGGTATGCATAGAGAATACGTCCACCGGCAACCCAGGATAGAGCTTGTTTTAGCCGGGTATCGTTTAAGACGACCTGTAGATCGCCACCGTTCGCGTCGCGCGTCTGCAATGAAAAACTGAGCTCTGCTGGAAAGGGCGCACGCAAACCGCTACGCTCGATGTAGGCGATCCGTTGCCCGCTTGGCGACCAGACCACCGGCGAGATTCGGCTTCCCATCGGCTTATCCGCCGTTTCCGCTACCGCGATTTTTCGTCGATTCGCTCCATCGGAGTCCATCAACCAAAGTTCTTTACCAAAGTCTGGTCCAGGGCCAGGGAGATAGGCGATCCGGGATCCATCCGGGGAGACCGCTCCCGCAGCGGCGTTATCCATCAGCTGCAACGGACTCCCACCTAAGAGAGAAAGCTTCCAGAGGCTGGGTATCAGGGATGCTCCCTCAAAGCGTGTGACCAGGAGATGAGTACTGTCTGGGAACCAGCTATTGGGATGGGCGATGAAATCTTTTGGCACGCCCCAAGGGCGGGTTTCACCGCTGGAAATTTGGCGCCAATAGAGCCCGGTAGGGTCAGCATAGGCGACGTACTTGCCATCAGGAGAAACGACCGCAGATTTGATAGGTGCGTCCGGAGGATTAAACGTGACTCGCTGCTCTGTCGCCAGATGTGCAACGGCATCTCCGACCACATCGTGTTTGCTGACCGCGCGGCGGACCAGAAATCCGGCCACGAGTACTCCAAGCGTTGCAGCGACGAGTCCGCCAAGAAAAAGGCCAGTTGGTTTTTGGGGGCTACCATCGGCTCGCTGCTTCTGCTGCTCTTCCGCCTTTGCCGGGATGCGGGTATCGATCATTGGCGGAGGATGCGGATCGTCCGCATCCGGCCGGGCGAAACCGTCTTCCGTTACCTGCACATTGCAAAGAAAGCGATACCCAATCGTGGGAACGGTGGCGATGTAGCGCGGCTCGTGAGTGTCATCTCCAAGCACCCGACGCAACAGCGCGATGCTGCGCGTGAGGGAGTTCTCCGATACTGAGATATCGTTCCAGACGGCGTCCAGCAGTTGATCCTTTGTGATGAGTTTGTGCGGGTTGCGGAGCAGAAAGAGCAGAACACGGAAGGCCTTTGGCTCAACGGGCAGTACCTCGCCCCCCTTGATGACGGAGAACTCGCGCTCTCGAACTTCCACATCAGCGAAGTTGAAAACAAAACACTTATGCTCCGTCACGAATCCATCACCCCGCTTTCAGAGAAGGATCAGGAGCCCGTCATGACCATGCAGATACACGCGCGGAGAGTTCACCCAGCCAACCCGGCTGAGGTGCCCTCCAATGACAACTTTTCAATGGCTCGCATACGCAAGTATCGCAACCCTGCTTCCCATTCTTCAGGCAGAACCGCATTGCCCGGGAAACGTCGCCAGTTTACGCCTGCGCCTCGTGCAGCGCTCTCAAATAATTGTGCCAGTAGAGATCAACCATAACGGTCCGTATGACTTTCTGGTGGATACAGGCGCCCAGATCACAACCGTTGATCCGGCGCTGGCCGCTGAACTTCACCTGAAGCTCCAGGGCACGACCGGGTTTGTTGGCGTCGGCTTCCACGTGCGTGCTTCGTTTGCGCAACTGGACTTGCTCGAAGCGGGCTCGCACGCGATGGCAAACCCATACGTTGTAATTCAAAACCTCGAACGTTTGCAGGCCGCCGATCCGCATATTCGCGGAATCCTAGGTGGGAATTTTCTGAGACATTTCGATGTACTCATCGACTACCCACACAGCATCCTTTGTCTCGATGATACGAAGGCAATGCAGCCAAAAGTCAAAGGGAAACATGTCGAACTGGTCTCAGCGCCTCATCCGGACAGTGACACGTTGTTCACCGAGCCGTTAATTGTCGAGGCTCATCTCACCGGTATCCAAGCTCAAAAAAAGCTTCTTTTATTGGATTCCGGCAGCAACGCCCCACTCCTGTACGACGCAGGACCTTTAGTGCGTGGGTTAGTCGTGAGTGCGCCTCTCCATAGCCGCAATGCAGATGGAGTGGAACAGGCATTCACTGTTTTGCCTCCGCAGGACATGCAGATTGGCACACACGACTTCCACCAGATTTCCTTCGTAACGCCAATGGCCACCGGCAAAGACGTCCCGAAGGTGGAAGTTGATGGATTGCTGCCAACGATTCTCTTCCAGCGTATCTACATCAGCTACGCCGATCGCTACGCGGTCCTTGATCCATGATGAAGCCAGGCGCTCGATCTGACGAGTTGAAGCAGGGTCGCTTGGAATCAATTCGGTTGCACAACGCGATTTCCATGTTCTAGCTGCGTCTAAGCCGGATGTTTGCGCTGGAGCGGTTGCGGGCGAGTGGTTGCGGGCGAGTGGTTGCGGGCGAGTTGTTTGAATGTTAGTCATCGAGGAGCACGTGGTGTTGCATAAGCTGAACTCAGCGGTGAAGCTGATTCAGAGAACAACCACGGAGGCTCCTCGATGACGACTATGAACTATATCGGATTGGACGTACACAAGAAGACGATCAGCTACTGCGTGAAGGACGTGAGTGGCCGGATACAGCAGGAAGGCAAGATCGGGTCGACCCGACGCGAGCTGGATTGTTGGATGAAGACTCTGCCCCAGCCGTGGACGGTGGCGATGGAGGCGACGATCTTCAGCGGCTGGATTTACGATCATCTGCTGCCGCATGCCACCCAGATCAAGGTGGCTCACCCGTTGATGCTGCGAGCGATTGCTGCAGCCAAGAAGAAGAACGACCAGTGTCGGTTTTCCTTTAGCTGTAGAATAGATTTGCTGATGACAAAGGACTTAGGCTATTCCTGAACCTGTAGAAATGTTCCGTAGCCTGTAGAAAAATGCCTTTACCTGTAGAACAATTGCGCATGCATTTTAGAGCCTTCAAAGACGTCACAGCGAGCGCCTTGCACTGCAATTGCCACGCCAAGTGCGCTCTTTAATCGATGCCCACAATTCTACTTGTAAGAGAATTTCTACAGGTAAAGGAATAGAAATGCGCCACTACCTAATTTCTACAGGTAAAGGAAAACCGACAGAGTTGATTGCGATGGCGACGACGACGATGGTTCATATCCGAGTGGACGAGAAGGTGAAGGCAGATGCCACAAAGACACTGTCCGCAATGGGCATGTCCGTCTCCGATGCGGTACGCATGCTGCTTGTCCGGGTGGCAGCAGAGAAGGCCCTACCCTTCGAGGTAAAGGTTCCAAACACAACTACGGTGAAGGCGATGCAGGAGGCGGATCGCGGCGAGGGAAAGCGCTTCAAGAATGCCGACGCCCTGTTTAAGGACCTGGGAATCTAAACGTGCGAAAGCCGTATGGGGAACCCTTCGCACGTCTCATAAACATAACCTATCTGTATAGTGACCTTTTCTAGTCCGTAATGACTGTTGCCGTATTGCTGTTTTGATTAGCGATGTATGATTCGCCGCGCGTTGCGGACGTGTCGATTGCATAAGGAAAGGAGCCTACGACCAAGTTGGTCACGCTCAAAGAAGCCACATCGATGACAGATGCCTTATTCGCGCTAAAAGAACATGCAATGACTGTGTTTGTTCCTGCCTCGTAGGCGATTGCAGACGGTCCTGGTATCACAGTAACCGTGCTCACAGAATATGATCGTGGCCGGATCGATTATGCTGAGCGTACTTGTATTGAGATTGGCGACATAAGCCTTCCCGCTTCCGTCGATTGCGATCGCGACAGGCGCGCCCCCCACCTGAACATTCATGGAAGCGTACCCATTAGGAGAAGGCGTTATAACAGACACGTTGTTGTCGAGCTCATTTGCAACCCAAACCTGATGAGAATTCGGATCGACTGCAACTGCTTGGGCAATTCTACCAACGGCAACTGATGTTAACGGGATGCAGCTGTCGATGCCTGCGATTTTCGGAAGCTCGAACTTTTCACGCTTCCGAACGGTCATTACCAATATCAGTATGGGCTCTATATCAATATTGATGGTGGCACATTTCATCGGATATGGTTCATCGACGGCGCGCAGGCAATAGCGTAGACCCTGCATCCCTTTCCGCTGCGCGGGGGCGTCGCCATTTGATTCGTAGCGCGATCCCACATGGCTTCAAAACGAGTTTCAAACAGCGCTGCCAGTGTCGTATCTACCTCGTAATGCACATCATTGTCCTGGCGCTTGAGGCCAGTCGGCGACCAGTTGGCCGACCACGTAGTGGAAGAGCCGCGCTGGTTCTCCTGCATTGATTCTCTCGAATCACGGTAGACACGCACCCGTACCCCAGAGCGTGCCAGGCGAACCAGTTCCTCGGCCAGCTCACGATCCGTGAAGCTGTACATCGCCACATCGACAGAGACCTTCGCCGTCCTAAGCGTCTCTATCTCTCTTCGTTCCAGATTCGACTCGGGCGCATAGAGAACGACCGCATGGGCTGTTGGGGCGCAGAGAGGGGAACTACTTTGACCCGCCGCCGAGATCCCGGTGATTGCAGGAAGAAGAAGCAATAGACAGACGAACATTCGCCGAACGGACTTTGAAGACAGCATGATCCCAAGTCTACGAACTCACAGGAGGTTCTCAGCAGATTCTTCGGCTTTAATCAGTCTCGCCGTGCCTAATCGGACATAACTCGCGTTTCGCCTCATTCCGCAACACACCCCACAGACATAAGACCAAGGCCACTACCAGAAAGGGGGAAGGCTCCTCCCAGCCTGCAGCCGGCTATGAAGCCACCGTCTTCCGGCCCCCTCCTCAGCGGGCCTTTCCCGCCCGCAACGCCCACCCCAAGAAACAACAGCCAAAGCATCTTTCTGCGCTCCGCGCAAAGCAAGGAAACCAAGCCTCCTGAGGCCCCTTGCAAGTGTGGTGATCGGCGGACTCTTCACCTCATGGCTCCATACCTTCAATCCTTCCACGGTGCTCCAGGTCTCACCCTTCTATCACTACAAGCGAGCCGACTACTCGCCCGATCTCAACGACACCCCCGAAGCCGTCTCAAACTAGAATTTAGACGATGCCAATAGTACCCATTGTTTACATGTATATATGAATATTGTAATATTACTGTATGCAAGATTCATTGCGTCGCTTCAAGGCCGACATCTTCCAGGCGCTCGCTCATCCAACCAGAATTGCCATTCTGGAACTGCTAAGTCCAGGAGAGCTCTCTGCGGGAGAGCTCATTGAGAAGCTCGGCATGGAGCAGGCCAATGTCTCGCAGCACCTCGCGGTGTTACGAGCAAAGCAACTTGTTTCAAATCGCAAGGCTGGCAATCAGGTCTTCTATTCGGTTCGAGACCCCGTCATCATTGAAGTTTTGAATCTGATGCGTACCTACTTCCATGCCCACCTCAAGGAAGCTCTGGGGATGCTAGATGAGATGGAGAAGCCGCTGGAGACTGTCCGGTGAGTTCTGCGCAAAGATGGCTTCCTCGTTCCATTGAGTGCCTGCGTGGTTACACGGTCAAGCAAGTTTCGCAGGACCTTATCGCAGGGCTGACCGTCGGGCTGGTCGCGCTTCCCTTGGCAATGGCCTTCGCCATCGCTTCCGGCGTACCTCCGCAGGCTGGCTTATATACCGCAGTAGTGGCCGGCTTCCTGATTTCAGCGCTAGGCGGATCGCGTACCCAGATTGGCGGACCTACAGGCGCCTTCGTCGTTATCGTCGCTGGAATCGTCGTGAAGTTCGGCCTCGATGGCTTGGCACTGGTCGGAATCATGGCTGGCTTCCTGCTGCTTGTCATGGGCTTCACAGGTCTGGGGTCAGCGGTCAAGTACATCCCACGCCCGGTTACGGTCGGGTTTACCAACGGCATCGCACTGCTGATCGCTTCCACCCAGATCAAAGACTTCTTTGGTATGAAGACGCCGCCAGTTCCCAGTGAATTTCTGGCTCGAATCAGGATGCTCGTTCATTACGCCGGAACCACACGATGGCAGACCGTGGCTGTTGCAGCGGCTTCGCTCGCCATCATTTTGCTGTGGCCGCGACTGACGAAGCGGCTCCCAGGTTCGATCGTGGCCCTCTTGCTGTCAACGGTTGTGGTGGCTAGCTTCCACTTACCAATCGAGACGATCGGCAGCAAGTTCGGCGGCATCCCGCAGGGCTTTCCTCAGTTTGCTCTGCCCAGCTTCCAGGCTGCACACATCCTGCCTTTGCTTCCGTCTGCCTTCACGGTTGCCTTGCTTGCGGCAGTCGAGAGTTTGTTATCAGCAGTCGTTGCCGACGGAATGAGCGGAGATCACCACAACTCGAATGTGGAACTCGTAGCTCAGGGAGTTGCGAATATAGTCTCTCCTCTGTTTGGAGGCATACCTGCAACGGGTGCGATCGCCCGCACGGCAACGAACATCCGCTCCGGCGCACTTACTCCGGTAGCGGGCATGGTCCACGCGCTCACGCTGCTTGCAATCCTTCTGGTTGCTGCTCCTCTGGCCCGCTTTGTTCCTCTGGCAACTCTTGCCGCGGTGCTGTGCGTCGTGGCCTACAACATGGGAGAGTGGCGGGAAATTGTAACTATTGTTCGCTTGTCGAAGACCGACATCGCCGTCTGGATCACAACTTTTGCTCTGACCGTGTTGGCCGACCTGACCGTAGCCGTAGGGGTCGGTATGGCCCTTGCTGCGCTCCTCTATATCTACCGCATTGCCGAGACTACGACCGTGGAAGCTGTCACCCCCGAGTACCTGGAGGACGGCCAGGCGCACATTCTCCAAGACAAGGATATTCCCTCGAACGTGACCATTCTGCGCATTCATGGCCCGTTCCTGTTTGGCGCGACCGAAAAGCTGGCGGATGCGACGAAGAACCTGACCAACCTCGGGGATGTGGTGATCCTGCGCCTTCGAAACATGACCGCTCTCGATGCGACCGGCGTTCATGCCCTTGAGCAATTCTCCGAGCGCTTACATAAAACAGGTAAGACTCTTCTGCTCTGTGGGGCCAGAAATCAGCCATCGCAACTCATCTCACGCTCAGGTTTCCTGAAACACGTGGGACCTGAGAATGTACTGCCCAATATTCGAGCCGCCCTGGCTCGTGTCAATGAGATTCAGGGAGACTTCGAAGGGATCGGCCGAGAGTTGGCACTTCAGATGGAGCACCGGCCGCTCTAGCAACGTGCTTTATACAGCGCAGGTATCTCCAGGAGGAACAGTGCAATCTTTACTTAAATTGTTAGCCCATATCGCGAAGGCATTCGGAATATCGAGCCCCTCTGATAACGCGCGAGCATCCGCTTCGTGGAAAGACAAGCAACGCCCGTCAACCTCAACTTCTCCCGATCGGCCTTCACTCAACAAATGACGCTGAGCGGTATTGTTCTGAGAACGCAGATTTAGACCGCGCCGACTTGCAAACAAAGTAGATCGAGGTTGAATGCCAGATACGAGACAGGTCCCTATTGCTTATCGCCAGCGACAACGAAGATTTGCCGAGGTCGAACCGTTTGTATATGAAGACGGTGACAGTGTGACCTTGCAGTTTCAAATTGGCGAGATCCAAAGTGAGATGTTAGCCAGCGACCCGGATTTTTTGGTGCTTTCGTATACCCGCACGATGATGGCTTTCCTGCTCTTTAATAGTGAGCCCAGGCGCATTGCCGTGATTGGGCTTGGCGGCGGATCGATGCCAAAATGGTGCTACCGCCAACTTCCTGCTGCCGATATCACCGTCATAGAAATCAATCCAAAGGTGATCGCCCTGAGAGATCAGTTTTACATCCCGGCTAACGACGGTCGGTTCCGTGTCCTCTGTGGAGATGGAGCGGACTATGTTGCTCGGACTTCGGGATTGATGGAGGTGTTGCTGGTGGATGGATTCGATATTCATGGGCAGCCACCCCAGCTCTGTTCACAGGAGTTCTTCGACGACTGCTATCGTGCTCTTGCTCCCGATGGTCTGCTAGTGGTGAATCTTTGTGGGCTCGAAGACGGACGATCAATCGAGCGAATCCGAAGAAGTTTCGACGATCGTGTGCTTGTCGTCATGCCTGAAGACGGGGAAAACAGGGTCGTATTCGCAATAAAGGGAGAACGTCTCTGGATCAAAGACGAGCCCACGGGCGAACTCGTGAAGAGATTGCGCTCGCGGCACGCTCCGTATTTGGTTGACTAAGCAAGGGTTTTTGGAGCTTGGTCGAGAGCATTCGGTCGGTGTCGCGCGCGCGCTGAGCATCATGGGAAGAACGAAGTTGCGGAGGATCGCAGGAATGGCGGGATCAGAACAAAAAACAAGATGACAATGCCATGCATGGTGAATACCTTGTTGTAGGTATCGGCGTTCATGAGGTCGGATTGTGGAGTGAGCAGCTCGAGGCGAATTACCATGGCAAGCAACCCGCCGACCAAGAGGAAGAAGCTGACGCTGATCAGATAGAGAAAAGCAACGATGACGGCCTTTTGCTCGATGGACAAGACGGTGGACGTGGGAACTGTTGGACCAGTTCGATGATCTGCCGTTGAACTGCGCTTCTGCCGTTGAACTGCGCTTCCTCCACTTCGCCACCGTCTTCAGGTTGATGCCATGCCGCCTCGACAGCGTCCTTAGGCTCTCTTGACTATGCTGTATCGCTCGACGGATCGCCTCCGTCGTTGTGGCGCTCCGGTGCAGTATCTGTCCCATAGTGCCTCCTTCCACTCTCCGGAAAAGTATGCACCACCAAATGCCGGGACTAAACACCTAATACATCCTGTTGAAGTTGGACATTCGTTTTCATGTCATCATCTCCTCGACCGCCTGAATCTCGCAAAATGGGATGCAGTTGCAGGATTCGCGAGTTCCTTGCACCGACAGATATTCCTCCTACCCGACGTGGCCTGCAGTGACTAGCATCACGCTTACCAACGTTCCATGCCAAGCGGATGTGATCAAATCACCAAATGGCCCCGTTCTTAGCGGTTGAGGCACGATCAGGACCGGGCACCTCGAGGAGCAGCATACCTCATAAGCAGTACCACCAAGGAAATGGCTCGCTGGTCCGGAAACGGCTCCTAATCCACGGGCACCGAGGACCACAAGATCAGTCTTCCGCTCCATTGCAGCTTCAATAATCTTCGTCTCCGGCTTGCCGAATTCAACAACGTAATGGGCGCCCGTCAGCGCCGTAGACGAGCCATTGATGTGGTCCTGCATCCAGTCCTGCATCCGCTGCTGCGCCATGGCTCGATCGAATGAGAATCCCAGTTCCGGGTCAGACTCAACGTACAGAGCAGTGAGTTGTGCCTCGTGATCGTGAGCAATCCCTGCCGCATATTGCAATGCCGTCACAGAAACTGGCGATAAATCCGTGCTGTAGAGAATCTGTTCGAATTGTTTCTGCGGAGTTGCCGCGATGGAAAACTCGGGACCCAGCACAAGGACCGGCCATTGCACTTTTCGGAAGGCCTCCTCGACAACTGACCCAACCAGCCACTTCCGAATTCCTTTCCTACCATGGGTCGCCAGCACCAGCAGGCTTGGGCGGTACTCGTCCACCTCTTCCAGAATCGTTCCCACACTAGCTTCACGAGTCACGACTTTCGGTGCGAGATCCTGGATGTTCGTTTTGTTGATCAAAGACTTGAGCTTCTCTTCAGCATCTCGCTTTGATGCCGACCCGCTCGCCGCATGGAAGAACGATAGCTCGGATCCATACCAACGGGCCAACGAAGACGCGTAGAGCGCCGTCTTCTCTGAATCGCTGCCTAGATCGGTCAACACGGCGATCCGCTTGCATTGAATCAGACGCTGACTCAGATTCATTGTCATAATCGTCCTCACTTCGCTATCGATGTTCGGCTGCTGTTCCTGATCATGTTGCGCATCGTTTTGGCAAACGCACAAAGCAGAGCGCTGACGGCTTGATTGCTATCTCTGGTCTGTAAAGGCAATGTGTCTTCTTGAATCCTCCAACACTTTTCTTTCTCTATCATCGCGTCTGAGCGAGCTGAAGGCAGTGATGAGCGTCACACAATACGCTTGGTTTCCGGGTCGTATTGTGGCGTTGTGAGGCTGCCTGATCGAAGGAGCCATGCTTGTGCCGGTCGAGACGCCACCTATGGGGATCATCAACGCTATCAACAATAACCATGTTAGAGAACCCCCTTTCGGTTGCACCAGTGACCGGGATCACGTCTCAACCCTCCAGAAGAGGGTAAGGTAAGCGCGGAATCAACGTCGGAACTCACGCTCCGCGAGCAGGAAGAGCCATGCCAAGCACAATCAAATCACCTTTCCATGCTGTCCTCTTTGCCACCGATCTCTCTGACGGCTCGGCAGCCGCGCTAAGCTATGCGGCGGGCATGGCAACTGCCTACGGAGCCAAGCTTTTCCTAGCTCACGTGATTGATCCAGATAACACGCCAACGGATTCCTCTCCTTCAGACCTTCGCAATCTCGCTCAATCCGCAAAGAGTGAATTGAAGGGCATCTGCCAAAGCTTATTGGCAACTCAAGGAATTGCCGGCGAGGCCATTGTTCGCTATGGCAGCGTCAGGGACGTGATCTTTCAGGTTCAGCAGGAATGCTCAGCCGATATTGTGGTGCTTGGCTCGAGTGGGAAGAAGACCGGTCGGGGCAAGACGCTGGGTTCAATCGCGGAGGCCGTTCTTCGCAGCATGCCATGCAATGTGCTTACCATAGGCCCCAACGTCGAACGGCGCCCCTTTTCGGCGAAAGCGCAGACTGTCCTCTTTCCGACGGATCTTTCTGCAATTTCACTTGCTGCGCTCCCGACCGCCATTTCGATGGCTACCAGTCTTTCGGCAAGTCTGTTACTGCTTCACGTCTGTGATCCTTACGAGTTCCATTCCTGTTTCGGACATGAAGTGGATTGCAGAAAGAGGTTGCGGGAGATCGCTGCATCCACTGAAAATCAGGAACTGCGGGTGGCATACTTCGTAGAAGGAGGCCGAATCGCAGAACGTGCACTATCGTTTGCTAAGGAGAAAAATGTTGATTTGATTGTGATGGCCATCCACCAAGGCAATCTGGACGATGGAACGCGATTGCATGGAATCGTGTCTGATATTGTGAGAGAGTCGCATTGCCCCGTCCTTTCCGTGGCTCAGCACGTGGAAGCCCCATAACCGTGACCGTTTATGGCATCCTCCTCCTTGGTGTCGGTCTCGGACTCATCCTTCAGTAAATCGCCGAGTCCCGATCTGTTCTTATGTTCCGGTACGTCAGTGAAGGGAGCTTCGGTGAAAGCAGGGCTTACGTTCGTCTCAAGATCCGCTCTCGTGATGCAGTTCAGATAGCGGATCTACGAAGTCGTAGCGCGATCGGATTGCCTCCACTAGGTTCGGAACCGCCTCAGAAACTTTTCCCGCACGATATTCACTCTCAATCTGCTCAACAGTCTTAGCTAGGGGATAGTCTCCGAAAACGTTGGCGATCCAACGCGACAAATCGCCTCGATGCAGGTGTCCGCCCAGTGCAGAGGTAGGCCAGCGTTCCAGCACGGAGACCAGCTGCCGAAGGGTCCGGGCTCGCTGTCCAGAGGAACGGCCTCCATCCCAAAATACAAACTGATCTCCTTCTGGAACCGGAATATCGATGTACTTTGCAACGTGACGAGCATGAGGGGTTAGCCGGGGTGCCAGATGGATGCGTCTTATGTCACCCTCCGCTTCGGGTGTGAGAGACAGTGCAACGGCCTCGCCGACAACGAGGCTTCCCAACAGTTGTCCCCAGTTGCTATCGTTCATAGCACTTTGACAGGTGCCACAGAGGCCTCTCAGAGCCAAAACTTCATTTGGATCCGACTCACGCGTCACAATAATCGCATCTGTTGTCGCCAATACGTCCCGATGGAGATGCGACGCTCTATAAGTAACAAGCGTATAGGAGCCCAAATTCAGATCCAGCAAATCCTTCACATCATGGTTGTGCAGGAAGTAGTGTGCTTCATCGACAACAATCTGGTGTGGTAAGCCTGTGTGGCGCCTAAGTGTCGCCACAGCCGGCAGAAGGTTCTGCACATAATCCAGTTTCTCGCCATGAGGTGTATGCGAGAGATCAATGACGACACTAACATCCGCGTGACGCAACGATCGCAACAAGTCCCGCGGCCGCGGAAGAGGATCTGCGCCGCCATATACCACAACTCCCGGAAGAGCTTCCAACGAGGTGTAATCTCCTTCCGGATCGACGATCAGGAGTGAGTAGCCGTACAGGATCATCTGCTCGCACAGGAGACCCGACACCCACGACTTACCTGACTTGGTATCCCCAGCCACCAATATCGTTCTACCCTGGACCGTGAGCGCTAAAGGGAGTCCAGAGTCTGTGTAACCTAGCAGTAGACTACGCCGGCTTTTAAGCCCTCTCGGAATCCTCTGCTCTTCGACGAGCGTCTGCATGTAGTCTGCGACGGAAGAGGGGCCTTCGCCGGGAAGAATATCGTCGGCCGCCGCCTTCAGCGATTGACTGCCCCATGACACTGCCACACCCAGTTCGCAGGATCGTAAGAGCTCATGGTCGTTTTCAGCATCGCCCATAGCGACGGCATTATGCGGCGACAAGCGGAGAATTTTGAAGGCCTCGCGCAGCCCTGTCGCCTTACTGATTGCCTGGGGCAGAACCATAACTCGTCTCCTGTTGAACAGCAGAGCAAGAGGCAATTCAAGCCGCTGAAGAATCGCAAGCAGTCGCGACGCATCATTCGCATCGGCCTCCACAATTGATTGTCCTGCTTTGAATGCAATACCTGCAATCCTCAATGCCTCAAGAAGGCTCGCGGGAGCTGGATCGCCGAGGACCTTCGAATAGCCACTGCCGGGAAACGCTATCACCGCGCCATTTTCCGCAACGACAGCGTCTACGAAGTGCAAGTCGCCTGCAACCCGCTGCAGCTCCGACAGAATGCGTCCCGTAACAATCAATACGATGATGTTCTGTGCGCGAAGCTGCGCAATGGATTCCCTCACTCGGCTGTCGAGCATGTCATTTTGGGCGATCGTGCCGTCATAGTCCAATGCCATGGCTAGAAACCTCATGACCTCCCTCCTTCCCCAAGATATTGGTCACGCGGCACTGCTGCTTTCTGTTGGCCCGCAGAGTGTTGCGGAAGCGAGAAGCACGATGTGACCGCTTATTAACCTGAGATCTTCGTCTTTCGCTCGCTCAGGAATCTTGCGTGTACATTTTCTCGCAATCTCAGCCTGCCTCAGGTGCTCTGCTACCCTCCCACAATCTCACAAATACCGTTTTTCAATGAGCTTTGCGACCACGCGCTTGGCCGCTGAATCGGGATCTTCGCGATTCCCTGGCACAATCAAATCGGGTTGTTCCGGCGGTTCGTAGAGCGTCTGGAGACCAGGTACCGTGCTTGTCGCACCTTCTCGCGCTTTTTTGTAGATGCCCTTCGTGTCTCGTTTCATGCAGTCGGCCAGAGGACAGTCCACGTAGACTTCGAGAAACTGAGAGATCGCCTGGCGGGCACGATCCCGGTAGACGCGGCGGTTGGCCGTGGCATCGAAGATCACCGGTACGCCATGATCGACGAGGAGCCTGCCTACATAAGCCATCGCGTGATAGAAGACATCACGTTCCTCGTCGGTGTAAATGGGATGAGGGGTGAAAATGCGCCGTAACGCGTCAGATTCAAGCACGGCAACATCTATTCCCCGTGCCGCGAGCTGAGCAGCTAGAACGCTGGACAGCGTTGACTTTCCCGAGCTCGGAAGGCCTGTGATCCACACGGCGAATGCGGGTTTTAGGTTAACGGTCACAGTATTGATTGATGGAACCGGGATCGAATCTCTCAGCTTCGAGCACCGAACGAATAAATGCGAACAATTTTTGGCGGACCGATTGGGACAGCGCCGGGTACCAAACAGGGCTAGCCATGACAAGGCCTCGAAAAGCATAAAAAGGTGCGATCACATCGAGAATCTCCTCATCGGCAGTTTTTTCCAGGTATCGATTCCAGAAGCGTTCAAACAAACTGGCGAATCCGCCTTCGAGCCGCCCGGTCTGCTGCAAAGAAAAGAAGACGTAATTTAGCGTCAGAGACGCTACGTCGTTTGCGGGATCGCCATACTCGCCTCGAGAACGATCCAGCAGCCGGAGATTCACATCAGACTGAAATAAGATGTTCCAGGGATGGAAATCTCCATGAATCTGGCGCAGGCGATGTGAGTATTTCTTCAATCGCCATCGCCACTCTAAGCAGAGATGTTCGATTTCCTTTAGTAGATGTGCTGTTAGAAACGGATGGTTCAGCGGATAGCTATCGGTGATGCCCATGATACACTCGCCATGCCCCACTAACTCCCGGATCTGCCGAGTGTATAGCCCTGGATCCGGACCGTGAACCTGGTGGATGGCAACCAGGTAATCGCACAGTGCATCTGCACGAGCCTCGTCGAGTTGGGCGACGCTGCCGCCATTGAGGAGCCGAGTGAGATCCAAGAAATAGCCTCTGCCTTCTGCATACTCGGTGACAAGAAAGAGCTCGTCTACTTTACCCAGAGACATTAAGCTGCCGTCTCCGGTGAAACCTCCGACATCCAGGGATCGGACATGTCGCGGGAGCCGGTTAAAGGCCCTGTGCTCCCACAGGAGTACTTGTGCACGATCTGCCATGTATTCATGTCCAAAAGGGCCCGGACTGAGTGTGTGCATCACGATGGCATGGCGTTGGCCCTCCGTCTCATAGTCAACTTGAATGGGGATCCCGTAGCCATAGCCCTTCATAGAGGTTTCCTCTTGAGTGCCTCCCAGACGAGAAAGCGAAACAACGGTCGCGGGCTTCCCTAAGACCTGCTGAAGATAGGACTCCATGCGCTCCCGAGTCAGTTCCGGCATCTCTGCCACTCGCTCCGTTGACAGTAACGGATGACCTTGAGTCGTAAGATTGAAACTTCTCCCTTCCATAATCGATCCTCCCTCGCACGCCCATGAGCGGTGATGCTGCCGGTTGCTTTCCAACTCGCCGAGTGCCCTGCTTGGCCATGATCCGTACATTGCTGGCTTGTGGCCCTTGTTCCCCTCGCTCTTCGGCAAAGGTGACGCTTGTGCCAACCTTGAGACGACCGAAGGCCTGGTTGAGCACGCTGTCCGGATGAAAATAGACTTCCCGTCCCTCCGGCGTTGCAAACCATAACCTTTGTCCTGGAAACGCTGAGTGACCCTTGCTTCTGACCGCGTTTCGTGATGTTTCACATCGCCACGCTGGCGGCGGGCATAGTCTTGCGAGCGGCGTCCAGGGGACTTGAAAGCATCGTTGATGGCCTGGCGGAGATGCTTACGCGGATTCGGCACCTCCAGATGCTTCCTAATCTCAGCCGAGTCGAGCTGTCGTCTGCGGCCGGTTAGAGCAGGCTCATGCTTGATCACGAGTTCACCACCCGATACGGTCAGGTCGATCCGAACATGGTACGGGCCGCGGTCCTGATGAGAGCGCGAACGTTCAACCACTACCCGGCAGCCCATGATGCGACTATAGAAAACTTCAAGCTTTGCGGCTTCCAACCGAATCCACTGCTCGGCATCTGGCGGCGCCTTCATACTGCGAAATGTAATTTGCAGAGGGAAGTTTGTCGCCACCTCGGTCGCGTTCATGGTTACTCTCCCTTATGCCGATAGCTACATCAGCAAGTGTGGATTCATGGGAATAGTAGCTGTGGGCGCTGTCACATTTGCGGCGGATCGAAGGGCGGAGCCGAGGCGGTTAGAGCCGCCTGGTTTCCTCCGGATTCCGGCCAGATGTCTTAGCTCTTCACATGTGTACCGAATAGAAGCATTCCTTTCTGAATCTTTCACCACGTTGGGTGCCAGGTTCAACCCTGATGCATCGCCTCCTACTGCGCGCAACAAATGCCAACCCAAGAAAGTCATCCTTTAGGAGGCTGATCTCCTGGGTTGGCCAACAAGCAGTGTTTGACGTTATGCCGCTTTGACTTCGATCGTTTTGGGTGGAGCCGCCTTGGGAAGAGTGAGTTCCAGAACTCCGTTGGTCAGATGCGCCGTAACTTTGTCCGGATTGATAGATCTGGGCAGGTCAATACGGCGGCATAGCTCCCTCGCAGATACTTCGCTGTACTTGACCTCCTTTCCTGTCTTTTCCTCTTTCTTTTGTTCTCTCTTGCCATGGACGCAGATGGAATTTGGCTCTGCTTGAACGATCAGATCCTTGACATCGTAGCCAGGAACTTCGGCGCGAATCGTATAGCTGTCATCGGATTCGCTCATTTCGATTGGAACCTGCTTAAGTAGTTCTGATTCGGCCTGGAGCCAGTCATCCCAATCCCGGCCGTTGCTACCTCCGCGCTGCTCAAAGAATCCAAAGGCGCGTTGAGCGACCGCATTGGTAAGGGCATCGAAATCCTCGAAGATATTGCGGGTTCTCGGAAACTCGATCATGGTTCTGCCTGCGGTGCTTGGCTGTACTGCCACTGAGGTCGACATGTTTGTTCTCCTTATGCGACGGATTGCGCGGGTTACGCTTTAGACCAAGCTACGCCCCATATTTCGAAGCCACCGTGATGCCGGTCACATATCAAAGGTGACATCAGGTGGATAGTGGCAGAGATGGTAGAGAGGCACTTCACCAGCTCACTCTCAGAAAGGAGAGAACCCATGACAAACCAACTCAAGCAATCCCAAACAGATGAGCAACTCCGGGGCGTTGTACTTCGGGAGATCGAATGGGAACCGGCAATCGTGTCCAAGGACATAAGCGTAAAGGTCGAAGACGGCGTCGTGACACTTACAGGATTTGTCCATAGTTACCCCGAGAAATTCGCAGCCGAAAGAGCAGCAAAATCTGTGTACGGCGTTAACTACATCGCAAGTGACATTGAGGTGAAGCCGGCGCCCGCGCGCACAGATCCTGAAATCGTACGAGACGTATCGATGGCATTGAAAATGCACGCCCTTGTGCCCGATGATCGGATTAAGGCGACGGTGCGTGATGGATTTGTGACTCTGGAAGGCACCGTGGAATGGAACTATCAACGCAGCAATGCCGAGTCTGCAGTACATACCGTAACGGGTATTCGAGGCGTCGTCGATGATATCCGGGTGAAGCCTGCTGTTTCAAAAGCGATTGTCAAAGAAAGGATTGAGGATGCTCTTCGCCGAAGCGCCGAAGTAGATGCCAGACGCATTCATGTAAGCACACGCGATAACAGAGTAGAACTCAACGGCTATGTGCGCTCTTGGCTGGAACGCGAGGAAGTTGAACGGGCAGCCTGGGCGGCTCCTGGAGTGAGCCAGGTTGTCGACAATCTCGTCGTTTCACCTTAATCCGATCCAGCAGCACACGCTCTTGAGTGAAACTATCGCAACGACATAGTCGTTCCCAAATGCCGACAAGGACCATGGCGCCGCGCACTCCGGAGGAGAAGACATGTCCGTACCTGCGTCAGATCGCTTCAATGTGCAAGGGCACGTGAGCCGTGGCTTTGAGGCGGTGCGCGAGGCGTTCGCCGAGAACTTCAAGGGCAGGCGCGAACTGGGCGGCGCCTGCTGCGCCTATCACCACGGCGAGAAGGTGGTCGACCTGTGGGGCGGTGTGCGGAACAAGCTGAGCGGCGAGCCATGGGAGCAGGACACCATGGTGATCGTCTACTCGGCCACCAAAGGCTTGGCCGCGATGACCCTCGCGATCGCCCATTCTCGAGGGTGGCTCGACTACGAAGAGCGAGTCGCCAAGTACTGGCCCGAGTTCGCGCAGCAGGGCAAAGAGCGAATCACCGTCCGCCAACTTCTAGCACACCAGGCAGGGCTCTTCGCGTTCCACGAGCCCGTCGACCGGAGCGTCGTCGCCAACGTGGATCGCCTGGCGGTCGTGCTCGCTCGTCAGAAGCCGGCATGGGAGCCTGGGACACGTCAGGCCTATCACGCGATCACCCTTGGGTTCTACGAAGGGGAACTGCTGCGCCGCGTTGATCCGCGGCATCGCAGCCTCGGACAGTTCTTTCAGGACGAGATCGCCACACCGCTCGGGTCGGACGTCTACATCCGACTGCCTGAAGAGATCCCGAACTCGCGCCTAGCCATGCTGGCGCCGCCACGACCGATCCACATGCTGGTGGGCTTCCCGTTGCGACTGATGCTGGACTCGATCAATCGCCGTTCGAACATCTACCGCGCACTCATCACGAATCCGGGCACCGCGTTTCTCCATGACGAGCAACGCGTGTACGCGCGCAACCTCGAAGTGCCGTCCGGCGGCGGTGTCGGCACGGCGCGAGCGATCGCGCGCGCCTACAGCGTCTTTGCGACCGACGGTCGAGAGCTGGGCTTGCGCCCGGAGACCTTGCGCTTGTTGGCGGCGCCGGCGGTTCCCCCAACGCGCGGCTTCCACGATGAATGCATGAGGAGCGACAACATCCAGTTCTCGCTGGGCTTCATGAAGTCGTGCCCGCAGTGGCCATTCGGCAACACCAGCTCGTTCGGCGCACCTGGATCAGGCGGTTCCCTAGGCTTCGCGGATCCAACGGCCGGCATCGGGTACGCCTACGTGACGAGCCAGATGGGGACGCGATTGACCGGGGACCCGCGAGACGTGGCGCTCAGAGACGCGCTCTACTCCACCCTCCAGGTCTCATGAGGGACTCATCATGCGAGCATCAAGGCTTTCATCACGAGGCACGTGGTGCCAACCTACGGAATCCCAGGCACCCCGGAGCAGTTCGAGACGCTATTGCCGTTCGCAAGGGGAGCCCGTTCCAGGCAGCATCGCGGAGATCAACTATCCCTCTCCATTTCAGGCTGAACCAACACATCTCCCTCTGTGTATTATTCATCGATGTGACAGTGGTCACAGCATTGCGGCTTTGCCATCGACGAGTCTATAAGGACTCATTGGTTGATTAAGGAATAAGTGCATGCAATCTCAAATCAAGCTAGGCAAGATATTTGGCATCCGGATCGGCCTGCACTTCAGCTGGTTTTTGATCGCGCTGCTCATCGTGCTTTCGCTATCCGGTAACTATCATTTGAACCACCCTGAGTGGGGGGATACGCTTGTCCTGGCTCTGGCCGTGGTAACCGCGCTTCTCTTTTTCCTATCTCTTCTCTTGCACGAGCTATCGCACTCGCTCGTGGCGAAAGCACATGGACTACCGGTGCGCGAGATCACGCTCTTTGCTCTTGGGGGTGTATCCCAAATTGAAAGAGAAGCCCCCAGCGCAAGAGCTGAATTCTGGATTGCTGTCGTAGGTCCGCTCACCAGCGCCCTTCTGGGCCTGGTTTGCCTGGTCTCAGTCGGGGTTGTGAGTCGAGGGGCGACGCTGACTCCGCCAATGGCTACCCTCTCATGGCTCGGCTACATCAACCTCGGGCTTGCCGGTTTCAACCTGATTCCGGGCTATCCCATGGACGGCGGCCGCATTCTGCGCGCAATCATCTGGTGGAGAACTGGCGATCTGGATCGCTCTACCCGAGTCGCGGCAAGAGCCGGCCGGGTGGTGGCGACCGTGTTCATTGCCTTCGGCATTATCAGATACTTCAGGGGAGGCGGCCTCAGCAGTCTGTGGATCACCTTTATCGGTTGGTTTCTTCTGCAAGCCGCCAAGGAGAGCTACCTTGAAATAGGATTGAAGAGATCCCTTATGGGAGTTCAAGTCGCAGACGTAATGACACGTCATTGCCCGACCGTCGACGCTCAGATGAGCATTCAGCGTTTCGTGGACGATGAATTGCTCCCCACCGGTCGGCGGTGCTTTGTCGTTGTCAAGAGTGGCAACGTCGTCGGTCTCATCACACCCCATGAAATCAAGCGGATCAATCGCGCCGGATGGCCCGGGACAAGATTAGACGCAGTGATGTGTCCCCTAGAGCAACTCCGCACGGTTAGCCCCGACGCTCCGTTACTAAAGGCTCTTGCGGTCATAGCCCGTGACGACCTCAATCAGCTTCCGGTCATGACAGACGGACATCTGGAAGGGGTATTGTCGCGAGAGAAGATCCTGAGTTACCTTCACACTCGAATGGAGTTCCAGAATGAAGGAGATGCCCTTCGCCCATCGCTATAGTGCCGGCCCTAAATCGACTCGCTTTTGCTTGAACGTTTTTATCTACCCACCTTGGATGTTGCCAATCGAGGCGTGACCATCGGGTTACGTCTTGGCGGAGAGTCCGTACCCACCTGAGGCTGGAGTAAATCTGAAGCCTGTCGCAGGGAGCGGCCGCCGTCCCTCTCTCATTACATCGTGGAGAATCGGAGGCCGTTGAGCCTGCATGTTCAAGGTCGGCGAAGCGAGTGAGTCCGTGGAAGCGGAAGGGACGGAAGCCGAGAAAAAATCCTAACGTCGGAGGCGCTCTTTAGAAAGCAATCCATCATCGGGCAGGGGATGCTGTCCTGCGGTATCGATGTCAGTGCCGCCAGCTTAACCCAGTCAGTCCCAGCAAGAAGGCAAACTCATCGCGGAGCGCGTCTTCTCCAACGATGCAAAGGGCCATTAGACTTCTGGTTGCATGGCGACAAGCCACTTGTCTGACATGCCGACTTCTCATCCAAGTGGTTTACCTTGAGCTGGAGACCGCGTCCACGTCAGATCCGTAAATACTTACGCGTTAAGCGACGGTGACACCTGTCACATCTCGCCGACGATGATTCGGTTAATGTGAAATTGCAGGAAGCGGCCCGACGGTTTGAAGAGATTCGGCAGGACGAGGCAAAGCATAAGGATGCCTTCCATGCCGCTTCCAGCGACTTCGATAAAGAGACCGAATGAAAAGTGTTAGTTGTTGCATGGCAAGGAGGCTCTATGCGGAATAGGTGGAAATGGGGCATTGGTATCGCTGCTGTGATCCTGGCGATCATCCAGCTAATAAGGCCTGCGCGTAGCAACCCTCCCATTACTGCAGGAGAGACGATTTATGCCACGTTGCCTGTCGACCCAACCGTGGATGTCACATTCGTGCGTTCCTGCAACGACTGTCACTCGAACTTGACTGTATGGCCCTGGTATACGAATGTTGCTCCCGCATCGTGGCTCGTTGTTTCCGATGTTCGTCGCGGACGAGCCGAGCTCAATTTTTCAGAATGGGAACGTACCCGATCAAGAGGTAACAGGAATTGCTGAAAGAAACTTGCGCGGAAGTGTCGAAGCGGGAAATGCCGGGAGCTGATTATGTGCTGTTGCATCCGTCGGCTAAACTCACGGATGCCGACATAGGGGCAGTCTGTGCCTGGACACGATCTATTACCCAAGGTCAGACCCAAGAACACGCTGGAAAGCAGTGATTTCAGTGGGCAAGGTTAACTATGAGGTGTAGATAGCTCGGAGGAACGGTGGAGCACCAACTTATCAAAGTCGCCTATTTTTCGATGGAGATTGCCGTCGACCCCACGATCCCCACCTATGCGGGAGGATTGGGCGTACTCGCGGGAGATATGCTTCGATCCGCCGCGGACCTCGGGTTGCCCATGGCGGGCATCAGCTTGCTTTATCGTCACGGCTATTTTCGGCAACAGCTTGACGAGCACGGAAATCAGCGGGAGGAAGACTCAGCATGGAGGCCCGAGGACAAACTCGTGCCCACGAATTGTCGCGCTCGCGTGAGCATCGAGGGCCGTGAGGTTCAGGTACAAGCCTGGCTCTACCTCATCCATGGACTCAATGGTCACCAGATACCGGTCTATTTTCTCGATACCGCCTTGCCTGAGAACACGCCCTGGGATCGCACCTTGACAGATCACCTGTATGGAGGCGACCAGCACTATCGACTTTGCCAGGAGGTGGTTCTTGGCATGGGCGGTGTTCGCATCCTGCGTGAGTTGGGTCACACTACTATCGAAACCTATCACATGAACGAGGGACACGCCGCCTTATTGACACTCGCGCTTCTCGAAGAGAGACTCGGTACTCCTGATCTGAAAACCGCGTCGGCCGAAGATATTCATGCTGTTCGCCACAAATGCGTCTTTACCACTCATACTCCGGTACCTGCCGGGCACGATCAGTTTTCCAAAGATCTAGCGGTTCAGGTACTCGGCGTCGAATGCGTGAGTGCGCTTGAGGTCACGCACTGCTGCCCCGAGCAATTGATGAATATGACTTATCTGGCGCTGCGCTTTTCGCATTACATCAACGGTGTGGCAATGCACCACGGCGAGGTATCCCAGGGGATGTTCCCTCGTTACCCCATCAGTGCAATTACAAACGGCGTGCATGCTGTCACCTGGACATCGCCACCTTTCCGTGAACTTTACGATCGTCACCTGCCCGCATGGCGCAACGATAACCTGTACCTCCGCTATGCCATTGACCTGCCGCTAGAAGAGATTCGTCACGCTCACGCGGCTGCTAAGCATGCATTGCTCGAAGAGATCAGGAGACGTACCGGCGTCGAACTGAAAGACTCGGTCTTGACCATTGGTTTTGCACGGCGCGCAACAGCGTACAAGCGTGCCGACCTGCTCTTTTCTGACCTGAACCGGCTCAGAAGAATCGCTCATGAGATTGGTCCACTGCAGATCGTCTATGGCGGAAAGGCTCACCCCCAGGACGAAGGTGGCAAGGCTCTGATTCGGCACGTGTTCGAAGCGGCCAAACAATTGAAGGACACTATTCGGATTATCTACTTGGAAGACTATGATATGCGCCTGGCCCGGCTTCTGACGAGCGGCGCCGACCTCTGGCTCAACACGCCCCTCCGGCCATACGAAGCCTCAGGAACCAGTGGCATGAAAGCCGCGCTCAACGGCGTACCCAGCCTGAGCGTGCTGGACGGCTGGTGGATTGAAGGCAATATGGAAGGCATAACCGGCTGGGCGATAGGTCACGCCAACGAGCTGGAGGATACATCTGTCGAGATTGCATCTTTGTACGACAAACTGGAGCGAGTCATCGTCCCCCTGTTTTACGGAAAGCCGGTGGCCTTTGCCGAGGTAATGCGGTCCGCAATTGCCATAAACGGCTCCTTTTTCAATACACAGCGCATGGTTCTCCAGTACGCAGCGAACGCCTATTTTTCAGGGAACCGGGTCATCGAAGTGCAGCCACTTCCAGTGCCAGGGGAGGAGCGCGTGTCATGAAATTTATGGGGCCGACTCGACGGTATTGACGCACGACCATTCTGCAAGCCCGCGGGAACTCACGGAGCTGAAGCGGCAGCCACGCTGACGGCCGAGGGGTTCAACGAACTGACCACGGCCAAACCCCGCAACCTCCTCGCGACGGTGTGGAGGTTCTGCGTGAGCCCATGGATCCTACTGCTGGTCGGCGCAGGTGTTATCTATTTGTTTCTTGGCGAATTGCGTGATCCCCTCGTTCTGCTGGTCTCAATATTCGTGGTTCTGGGAATAATTCTTTACCAGCAACGCAAGACAGACCACGCGCTAGAAGCACTACGCGACCTTTCTAGTCCGCGCGCTCTGGTTGTCCGCGACGGGCAGCAGAGGCGCTTCGCCGGCCGCGAAGTGATTTGCGGAGAAATCGTACTTGTCTCCGAGGGCGACCGCGTTCCTGCCGACGGAGCTGTGCTTTCGGCTGTCAATCTGTCCATAGACGAGTCGCTGCTGACGGGTGAGTCGGTACCCGTGCGGAAGTCCAACTTCACGGGTGCCAAGAAGCACTTGCGCAGGCGTGCCCGACCAAATGCTCCTGGACTGTGATGACGATCACGGCAACAGAATGCTCGATTCGCTAAACTCATGACCAGGAAGGAGGTCGCGTGATGAACGATGCCACCACTTCAGGGATACACCGCAATCTAAGAACATTGTTTTCTTCAGAGTCCATCGCCATGCTGGCCAAGGTCCATGACGAGACGGCACATGCAGTCACGCTCTACTTCAGCCGGTCGTTCTTCCCAGACAAGGCTCACCGAGAGGAAGAATTGAGTGTCGAGCATCTGGTAGACGGCGCCAGAAATAAGTTGCGATCCGAGTTGATCACTCCCGGCGTGTCGCAGGATCTGCTGCGAATTCTCGATATAGGGCCGCAGATTCGGGAGTCTCCCGCGCTGTTTAGAGCTGTCTTCGCGTGCAGTGACATGCAGATCTGGCAAGAGGTCGGTTTGCCTGTACGTGTCAGTGCCGGCCGTTTGGAGATCGCCAAATGTTTTCAGCTTGTTCCGCTCCTGCGTGCCCTGGAATCAAGTACTGCCTACTGTGTAGCCCTTGTTGAGCATGGGAAGGCACGGATTTTTATCGTCAGGGGCATTGAGATTGACGAAGTAGAAGACCAATTCCCATCCGTGGACTTGTCTGTGCATGCAGACGATTCGCGGGTGGGCTGGTCCCATCACATCGACGCCAATGTAGAGGAGCGGACCAAGGCGTACATGAAAAAACTGGCCTTCGATCTATGTCAGTTTCTACAAGACGCATCTTGCCAACATCTGGTGATTGGATGCCGTGAAGATCTCAGGAGCGAACTCGAACCGCAGCTTGCTAAAGCAGGACTGGGGCCTACAGTTTCCGGATACTTTCATCTTTCCAGCTTCGATATGACACCCAATGAGGTGTTGCTGGCGGCTACACCGGTATTCGAAGAGAAGCAACGACAGCACTATGCCGGCTTTTGGGAAGAAGTCCGGGAAAGACCGGCGCAAAGTGCTGTCGGTGTCGATGCTGTACTTCGGGGCTTGGAGTCGGGTCGCGTGCAAACACTTTTTCTTGGAGAGATGTCAGAGATGGGCGTCACCGAGTGCTCCAACTGTCATAGCTGGTGGGTTAAGGTTTGTAGCACTTGTGCCACATGTGGAAGCTCGAACCTTGCCACCGCCTCCGCTGAGGAATTGTTATTTCGCAAGGCCCTGCTAACGGGCGCGGAGGTACTTGCTCCGGACACAACGATCGCGGCCTCGTTTGGAGAGGTCGGAGCTGTCCTTCGCTACTAGAATCTGAAAGCCAGTCTTGCCAATGGGCCGCGAACTCGAATCTGAGGTGCGGTCCATTGGCAATTTCGTACTCACTCTCAGGGTTATACCTGCGCTGCCATCTGGGGCTGGGAACGGTGCTGAGAGATCGCAGCCACGGTATGGTGGGTATGCTCTGCCGTATCGCGCAGCGCTATATCAGCTTGAGCGACGACACCGATGCAGATACCGCGCGAGTCAATCACTGGTATGCGCCTGACCTGGTTGCGCACCATCTTGGCTTCGCATTCCTCTATCGATTCATCAGGGCCGCAGGTCACCGGTCCTTTGGTCATCACCTCCGAGACCTTCAGGGTGCTGTTGGATTTACCGGAAGCAACTGCCTTGACGCAGATATCGCGATCCGTGACGATCCCGAGCAGTTTCCGCTCATTGCAATCATTTACCACGGGAACGGATCCAACATCGTTGGCTTTCATTAGCTCAGCTGCCTTCTGTACTGAATCTGCGGGGGTACAACAAAAGAGCGTCTTGCTCATAACGTCCTGGACTTTCATAAAACCTCCTTCCATCCGCTGCCGATTCCCGGCAAACGGATATCCGGGCATCTTAGCAAAGATGGCGGATATTGAGCCTAACCGTCTGGGTCGAACATCATCAGTGATGACGATCACCGCCAGTGGCAAAAACCTTGAACGAGGGGTAATCCACTCACCATGCAAATTTAGAGTCGGCGTCAAACCCACGGTTCCGATCAGACGTGTCAATCTCTGAATCTGACGTGACGCCAATCACCGCAGATAGGGTTTTCGGGTAGTACGAATAGACGAAGGGATGTTCCAGATATCGAGCTGATGTGACTTAGTCATGGAATCCTGGAGTGAAGATATGATCTTCAAGAATCGAGAAGACGCGGGACGTCGATTGGCAAAACACTTCGGTGTCTACGCCAATCGGGACGATGTGATCGTACTTGGGATTCCACGCGGCGGCGTTACTGTCGCTTTTGAAGTAGCGCAGGCATTGCACGCCCCCTTGGATATATTTCTCTCCCGGAAACTGGGTGTTCCTGGAAAGGAAGAGCTCGCTTTCGGTGCGCTCGCAGCCGGTGATGGACGATATCTGGATAGGCAGGTTATCGAGGCAACGGGTATCTCCGAGCAACAGATTGAACGCATCACCCAACAAGTGAAGGAGACACTGCAACAGCGCGCTGCGCTCTATCGAGGCAACCGTCCGCCGCTCCAGGTTGCTGGGCTGACCGTTATCCTTGTTGACGACGGCATTGCCACCGGGGCCAGCATATACGCCGCGATTAGCGCGCTCCGGCAGATGAAGCCAGCCGAACTGGTGGTTGCGGTCCCAGTCGCACCCGCTTCAACATGTGCCTGGCTCGAGAGCGAGGTGAATGAGTTGATTTGCCTGTATGCGCCGGAGCAGTTTTACGCAGTCGGTCAATTCTACGAGTCCTTCCCGCAGGTCTCGGATGATGAAGTGCAGGACCTTCTCCGGAGGGCCAGACAGTCATCCGCGCCCAGGAGTTCTACCGCGGAATTCTTATGGGATGTCCGTCAGAGCGAAGTCTCGATCGATCTCGACAATGTGCGGCTCGAGGGCGCCTTAAGTCTTCCCAAAGATCCAAAGGGAATTGTCCTGTTCGCTCATGGCAGCGGCAGCAGCCGTCATAGCCCAAGAAATCGATATGTCGCGCAAGTACTGCAATCACACGGTATTGCAACCCTGCTCTTTGACCTGTTGACCAACGAAGAAGAATCCGTCGACCAGCGAACTGCTCAGTTACGCTTCGATATCGGGCTGTTGGCTCGACGACTGGTCGATGCAACGAAGTGGGTGACAAGCCAGGGAGCCACTCGAAGCCTGGCCATCGGTTATTTCGGCGCCAGCACAGGTGCCGCAGCCGCTCTCGCAGCTGCGGCGCGCCTTCCAGGTCTCGTGACCGCGGTCGTCTCTCGCGGTGGCAGGCCCGACCTCGCGGACGACGCGCTCAGTATAGTTCGTGCCCCGGTCCTGCTGATTGTCGGGGGAAGCGACGAGATAGTCATCGGCCTCAACCGCCAGGCTTTTAGCAAACTGCAATGCCAGAACAAAGAACTCATCATTATCCCCGGGGCGACTCACCTTTTTGAAGAGCCGGGAACACTGGAGCAGGTCGCGAGCAATGCTGCGACCTGGTTCGCTCGTTACCTTGCGCCCGGTCAATCGGACAAGGTACGCGATACCGTCAGAATGTCCGGAGCACTCTGACGACTGCAATGCGTGGCTGTCCTACAGGCCATCCACACATTGCAATTACCTCGGCCAGGAGCCTGGAGGTGCCCATGCTCGATTCGACTCTACCCATTGTTACCGACCTTGTGCGTGACGCTGCTCGTCCACTGACTGGCTCACAGGCGGACTACGATTCCCTTCTAGAGTTCATTGGGAATGCTCACTTTGTTCTGCTCGGTGAAGCCTCCATGGAACACATGAGTTCTATCGGGAACGGGCACGGATAACGCAACGTCTGATATGCGAGAAGGGCTTTACCGCGATCGCGGTGGAGGCCGATTGGCCGGATGCCTACCGAGTAAATCGCTATGTGCAGGGTGAGAACGCAGACGCCGATGCAGTCGAAGCCTTAAGCGGATTCCGGCGATTCCCGGCATGGATGTGGCGCAATGCGGATATTCTCGACTTCGTCGGCTGGCTGCGCACTCGCAATGACTCCTTGGATCCTGCAAAGAGAGTGGGATTTTACGGTCTGGATCTTTACAGCCTGCACGCCTCGATCGAGGCTGTTCTCACCTACCTCGACAAGGTAGACTCGGACGGTGCGCGCCGCGCCCGTTATCGTTACGCATGTTTTGAACACTTTGGCGAAGATCCTCAAACCTATGGCTATGCTGCCGGATTCGGGCTGAGTCACACCTGCGAGTCGGAAGTCGTGGCCCAGCTGATCGATCTGCAGCATTGCGCCATCGAATATGCCCGCAGGGATGGATGGATTGCCGCGGAGCGCTTCTTTGATGCACAACAAAATGCCCGCCTGGTAAAGGATGCCGAGCAGTATTACCGGACGATGTTCCGGGGTCAGATCTCCTCCTGGAACCTTCGTGATCAGCACATGGCGGAGACACTCGATACTTTAGCCGAACACCTTGATCTCCGGCATCATTCCGCAAAAGTGCTGGTCTGGGCTCACAATTCTCATCTTGGGGACGCCCGCGCCACGCAAATGGGCCAGATGGGAGAATGCAACGTCGGACAGCTTGTCCGTCAGAGATATGGCGGCGACTGTCGGCTCGTTGGCTTCACCACGTATTCGGGTACGGTGACAGCGGCATCCAATTGGGACGGTCCGGCGGAACGGAAGCAGATTCGGCCGGCGAGACCTGATAGCTATGAAGGATTATTCCACCAAGTTGGTATACCGGCTTTTACACTCACTCTTGAACCGGGTACGCACGTAACCGGCGGGTTGCGCGAGCCCATGCTCGAGCGAGCGATTGGTGTCGTCTATCCGTCTATCTGCCGGAGACCGAACTGGCCAGCCACTACTTTCCGGCTCGGCTTTCTGACCAGTTTGACGCTATCATCCATATCGACCAGACCCGAGCCGTTGAGCCATTGGAGGCAATCGCGGAGCATACTGCGGAACCTGCCGAAACATTTCCCTCCGGCGTATAGCCCGCTACGGACCCCAATGGCCAACTGGACGACATAGATTCATCTGATCAGCCCCGGATATTACATACCCGGATGACGTTCGATGCGTACGGCAGTGAGTTTGTATTCCGGCGTATGAACAAATTTGTCGCGATGCGGGCCGGTCAAATAGTTCAAGAAGACATCCGGGGTATGGAAGGTAGCAAAAATCTCGCCGGGGGCCACCGAATCGGTGATTCTGATCGGAAGAACCGCTTCCCCATAGCGGCTCCGGACTCGGACACACTCGCTCTCGGACAGCTCTAGGCGTCGAGCATCTTGGGTTGAGATATCCAGAAAATCGCCGTGGCAGAGCAGCGCGTTAGGGGTGCGCGCAGTCATGGTTCCGGCGTTGAATTGATAGAGAGTCCGGCCGGTATTCAGAATGAAAGGGTACTCATCATCAACAGGCTCCTCGGGTACCCGGTACTCGACCAAGCGAAGAGCCGCTTGTCTGCCAATTGGAAAAGCCGTTTTGTGAAGTATCTGCGTGCCGGGATGATCTTCTGCGGGGCATGGCCACTGCAGGCCACCACCTTCCAAACGTTCATAACTGATCCCAGCCCCGGCCTTCCACACAGATCGAATTTCATTCCAGATTTCCTCCGGGGAGCGAAAGCTGAAAAGCTTTCCTTTCCCCACGGCACGAGCGAGGTCGCAGATAATCTCCCAATCCGGCTTGGAATCGCCGACGGGCTCGATCGCTTTTCGTACGCGCTGTATGCGCCTTTCCGCATTCATGAACGTACCTGTCTTTTCAAACGACGAAGCGGCAGGCAGGAAGACGCTGCCAAATTCCTTCGCTGTTTCGTTCATAAACATATCCTGCACGATCACGAGTTCCAAGCGCTGCAGAGCGCGCCGCGTCGCGTGGGCATCGGCGTTCGTTAAGAAGATGTCGTAACCGATAGCCCATAATGCCTCGAATTGTCCTCCTTCGGCCGCGTCCAGCATCTCGAGCAGGTTGAGGCCTTTCTGTGTCGGGATCGGCGTCTGCCATACGTTTGAAAACAAATCGCGCCCCTCGTTGATGGAAATGGAGCCCGTCAAAGTGCCGGGCTCGCATCCCATGTGGGCTGCGCCCTGAACATTGTTCTGCCCGCGCAAGGGGTTGATGCCGGTGCCCGGCTTGCCGATATTTCCGGTCAACAGTGCTAGATTCACAAGACACATGACCCCCTCGGTGCCTTGCGTGTGTTCCGTGACACCCAGGCCATGAATACACATGGCAGGTTTTTCCCTGGCGTAGATGTGCGCCGCTTCGCGGATTTGACGCGGTTCCACTCCACATAAAAGCGCCGCCTTTTCAGGAGACCAATCCCGAATGTAGTTCCGAAATTCTTGGAATTCACAAACCCGTTCCTTCAGAAATTCTTCGTCACATAGACCCTCCTCGACAATCGCGCAAGCTATCGCGTTGAGAAGTGGAATATTCGTTCCTGGGTGAAGCTGTAGGTGCAACGCGGCATAGTGCGTCAGCTCGATCTTGCGGGGGTCGATGACGATCAGTCGCGTTCCCTCCAGAGTTGCTTGCTTTATTCGCGCACCTACAACCGGATGGTTTTCCGTGGGGTTTGCCCCGCAGATCAAAATAGTTCGTGCTTGTTCGATATCGTCAAACGAATTCGTGGAGGCTCCAGCACCCAACATCAGTTTCATCGCCGCAGCAGTAGGGGCATGGCAGACGCGCGCACAGCAATCGACATTGTTCGTCTCGAGAACGGTCCGGGCGAATTTCTGAGCTAGATAATTCTCTTCGTTGGTTGCCCGTGCGGATCCAAGAACACCCACGCTGCCGGGACCATGCCGTGCGGCGATGCGGTCCAGCGCCTCCGCTGTGAAGGAAATCGCTCCGTCCCAGGAAGCCGACTGCCAGGCGCCCGCCACGCGAATCATTGGATGGGTTACACGGTCCTGGGCATGTACAAAATCGAAGGCGTAACGCCCCTTGGCACACAGGTGTCCGCGGCTCACAGGAGCGTCTTGCACAGGCTTGATCACAACGATCTGGCTGTTCCGTGTGCCCACGTTCATTTCACAACCGGTTCCACAATAAGCACAGGTAGTCCTCGTCCAGTTGGTCGCAGTTCCCAAGGATAAAACGCTCTTATCTTCCAGAGCTCCAGTGGGGCATGTATCCACGCAGGCGCCACAACTCACGCATGAGCTTTCCCTTAGATTGGTCCCCGAATCAGGAAGAATCCGGCTTGCATCTCCACGGTTCCAGACCTGCCAGACAAATTGGCCCTGCAGCTCTTCGCAGATCCGCACGCAACGATAACAGTAGATGCATTGCGACATATCTACACGGATATACGGATTCGATTCGTCAAGCAGTTCGGGTGAGGTCTTTCCCGTGCATTCCTCTTCAAGACCGTATGCCCGAATCAGACGATGAAACTCCTTATCGGGGAACTCTTTCACGATATCCGCAGGATACCGATGTGCCAGAAGCCTCAGAAGCGATCGTCGCGATTGCTCAATTTCCTGGGTATGGGTATCGATTGCCATGCCATCGGAGATCTGAGTACTACAGGCAATCACGGGGTGAGGATTACCGTTCGCTTGCACAATGCACAGCCGACAGCCACCGAAAGGCTTTATCCGCCCGTCATAACAGAGGGCTGGTATCTCCACTTTCAGAGAGCGCAACGCACTGAGGATGGAGAGGCGCTCTTGAAAGCGATGCAGTTGCCCGTTGATGGTTATCTGAAACAAGATTCCAACTCCTCTGCATAGTAGCGCAACATACTCTTCGCAAATTCGGCCAGCCCAGTTCCCAATCCACAGAGACTGGTCATCTCCAAAGCAGACGTAATCTCAAGCAATCCGTCCCTTTCGCGCGCGGACGTGCAGCCAGTTTCGACGATTCTCCGAAACATCTGCTCAATTTCCCGGCTTCCCAATCGGCATGGCGTGCATTTGCCACAGGATTCGAAGGCACCAAAATCGAAGACATGGTGGACCAGTTCAGCGATCGAAGTATGCTCATCAAACGCAATCACCCCGCCATGCCCTACGCTTGCCCCAATTCTTGCAAGTTCTTCGAACCCCAGGGGCGTGCCGAACTGATGCGGAGGGACGATGCCCGCAAGTGGACCTCCGATAATTACGCCCTTTATCGGCCTTCCGGTTCTTAAGCCTCCGCCCAATTTCTCTGCGATCTCGAGGACACTGATACCGAACTCAACCTCGTAAAGCCCGGGGGAACAAAACAGAGAGTTGAGCGAGAGAACTTTGGTGCCGTGGCTGTTGGAAAAGCCCATGCTGCGGAATGCCTCTCCTCCATGACGAACGATCCATGGAACATTCGCAAGTGTTTCAACATTGCTGATCAAGGTGGGTTTGTGGAATAGTCCATGTTCAGACGGATAGGGTGGTCGCAGCCGCACTTCCGGCCTGTGGCCTTCGATGGAATTGAGGAGCGCCGTTTCTTCTCCGCAGACATAACTCCCGCGACCAACGACCAGTTCGATATCGAAGGTGAAGTTCTTCCGCAGAATCTGGTCTCCCAGAACGCCTTCACTATGCGCCTCCGCGAGCGCCTGTTTCATCACTGCGGAAGCTTGCGGGTATTCCTTCCGCAAATAGATGTACCCCTTCGCGCTACCGACCGTGTATCCGGCGATAGCCATCGCTTCAATCAAGCGATGCGGAATATCTTCGATCAGATACCGGTCGATGTAGGCTCCGGGATCTCCTTCATCGGCGTTGGCGATGACAAATTTTTCGGGGACACGATGTTCGGCAACCGCGCGCCATTTTTTGCCGGTTGGAAAGCCTGCACCCCCACGTCCGCGCAATCCCGAAAGCTCTATCGTCTCAATGAGTTCGTCCCTCGCCTGATCCAGTGCTTGCTCGAGCGCCTGGTAGCCACCGTGCGCAGAGTATGCAGCAAAGGAACGGCAGGGCCCGTCTAAGATCGCTCCGAGAGCTATAGACTCGCGGCAATGGCTTTCCATTTTCGGACGAACGGCATCGCTGCTCGACGCCGGCGCCACAAAACAGTTGCCCAGGCAATATACACGCTGCTCCCCATGCACAGCTTCGGACCAGCGGTCCGGGTTCAGATGACGGGCCACAAAGCAGGCTGTGCCCTGACAGAATTGTTCGGCATTCTCTTGTCTCGAGAGGTGATAAAAAGAGTCGATATTCTCCACTTCTCGTTCGCTTCGCATGTAACAGCCCCCTATTTCAATGGCCGATTAAGGAATGCCACGAAGATCAGACCACTACAACCCGTCTTCAGCGCTTCACCAAGACAACGACAGAACGGGCCCTTACCCTGTAGGTCAAACTGCTCAAATATTCAGCCCTGCCGTCCTCGCAGAAGTCAGAAGGACTCGGATGGCTGGTATCGACAACGCGGCGCCACTCTGTCGCCTTACCTTCCTGTACTTCAAAAAGTAGGTCTTCCCAAAAGGCGTTGATCATCACATAGAGGTCGGCATCGCCCTGGGAGCCTCCATGTAAGCAATACGCCAGAGTATGCGAATGGGACGAAAGGTCAGGCGTCTGGCCGGTTCCGTACCAATGCACATCCTGCCTCCAGAAATGGCTTCGAGCAATCGATGGATGTGCCTTTCGAAAGGCGATCATCTGCTTAAAAAAGCGAAATACGTCACTATTCTCGGTCAGCAGGTCCCAATTTAGCCAGGTCAAGTCATTGTCCTGATTGTAGGGATTGTTGTTTCCTAACTGAGTGTTCATGAACTCGTCGCCGGCACGGAACATCGGTGTGCCGTTGGACAAAAGGAGAAGGCAACAGACGTTCTTCACTTGCCGCCGGCGCAGTGCCATGACCTCGTCTGGGATACCCGCATCACCCTCCCATCCGCAATTCCAACTTAAGTTGTTGTCAGTGCCATCTCTGTTGCTCTGACCATTGACTTCATTGTGTTTGCGGTTGTAAGCAACGAGATCATACAAACAGAATCCGTCATGGCAGTTCACAAAATTGACACTCTGGTAGGCGTGATAGGCATTCATCACGTCGTCCGGAAAGAGGTCGCAGCTCCCGTAAATCCTTGTCATCAGTAGTGCGACCATCTCCGGATCGCCTTTCAGAAACGAACGCACATCGTCGCGATACCTACCGTTCCACTGCAACCACGACACCTCCGGGAATGTTCGGCCAAGTTGGTAACTGACGGGATCCCACGCTTCCGCGATAAGCCGGATTCTACTCAGGTCGAGCGCTCCATTGACGGCTGCTATCGCTGGAGGATCTTCAAGATCAATCGTGCCATCCTCCTTTCGAGTGAAAATCGATGCCAGATCGAAGCGAAATCCATCAACGTGCATCTCGCTCACCCAAAACTTCAGACTGTCCACGATCATCTTGCGTACATAACGATTCGCGCAATTCAATGTATTGCCTGTCCCCGTATCGTCGCGATAGCGTCGCCAGTCGGGCTCCAATAGATAGTAGGTGCTGTTATCGATTCCCTTGAAACTGTAGATAGGACCTGTTTCATCTCCTTCAACAGTATGGTTGTAGACAACGTCGAGGATCACTTCGATGTCAGCGGCATGAAACGCTTCGACCATGTCTCGAAATTCATTCAGGATTTCTTCGGTAACATCACTGCTCGCATAGCCGTGGTGAGGTCCAAAGAAACCCAAAGGCATGTAGCCCCAGTGGCTGCCCTCCTGTGGATCCTGCTGAGTCACGGGCATGAGCTCTACCGCAGTGATGCCGAGCTCCTTCAAATAAGGAATCTTCTCGATCAGCCCAGCAAAGGTGCCGCGTCTTGCAGCGCTCACACCGGAATTCGTTCGTGCCGTAAACGCTCGAACGTGCAGTTCATAGATCACCAGGTCGAATGTGTGAACAGGAGGTAAATGCATTGTGGTGACGAACGCGGCTTCCCCCAGAAGCACGCCCAAGGGAGCTCTTCCTGCGTTGTTTCCCGGCAGCTGTGCAACTTCACGGCTGAAGTGTTCAGGAAAATGGAGGGAGCGCGCATAGGGGTCGACAAGGATCTTCTGGTCGTCGAACCGATGCCCTTCCCCAGGCTCATTCGGCCCAGACACCCTATAAGCATAATAGCGAGCCACGGAAACCTTGCTCGCCTTTAAACGGCAGTGCCATACACGCCCTGATTTGTTGATGAGAGGATTAAACGTGTATTCGTATATCGGATGAGTGACATCTTCCCGTGAATAGAGCAGCAGCGCCACCCCCGAAGCATGTTTGGAGTAGAGGGCGAAGTTGTAGGCCTCTTCCTCAGAGATCCAGGTGACTCCCAAGGGTGACGCGGCGCCTTCCCGACTCGACCAGTTCATCTTTGCCCTGACGGTGTCGTTTGTTTCGCTGCTGCCTGTTGGCGTCTGCCACCGATCCGATCTGTGGCCGTTTTTGACTTCTGCAACAGCTTCTTCGAAGCCGTCTCGATCTGCGCTTCCTTTGCGTCAATTCGTTGCTTTATCTCTCGATCTTCTCCAGTGTCAGGCATTATCCTCTCCTTCTCTATAACAATGAGGCCTATCGTTTGCTATGAGCTAAGTGAGCATCGGCCGAAAGCGAGATGGAACAATATGCTCCGATTTACGAACCTTTGATCGGACTCACAGGTGCAACCAAATGACCATCAGCCCTACCCGTCGTTCTCTGGCCTACCAGATGAAGGGTCATGACTGGACAAGGTGCCTCCGCAAAAACTCGCGGTGCTATTCCACGGAACAGATGGCTCGCGGCAGCCGAAGCGCTGTGCGCACCCATAACAATCAGATCCGAATGCCGTTCCCGCGCGAAATCCACAATTGTGAGCCCCGTCGTCCTCTCTGAAAATTCCGTCCAAAGAGAATGGATTGGCCCGGGCTTGCCCGATAGGATCTGCGTGAGCGCTCCCTCAAACCGTGGCCAATCCTGGCCCTCACTCGCGGCAGGGTCTTCCACATGGAACAGGGTGAATGCTGCATGATACTGGAAGGCCAGCCTATATGCATACGCGGCAACCGGCGCAGTCTTGAGATCCAGGTTGGACGCACAGACGACTTCTTTCGGGTTCCACGCCTGGTCGCCAGCCGTTGGCGCTTCAGGTCCAACGACAAACACCGGACAAACTGCTCTTCTCAGCAGGGCTTCTGCATCCGAGCCAAGCATTAAGCGGTCTACTCCAGATCTGCCATGCGTGCCGACCACAATGAGATCTGCTCTTTCTTTCGTCGCCAACGAGAGAAGTTCACTTTGGACCACACCCGTAACCGAAACGGTTCGAGCCTGAAATCCCTTGGATCGCAGCTCCGCTCCAATCTGCTGGAGCTGCTGATCAATTTGGTCCTGAGCCATTCCCTGATCGATCCAGACATTCTCTGGCGGCGTGATCGGATTCACATGCTGATTCACATGTGCCAGTATGAGATGCGAGCCATACGGCCTAGCGATGCTCGTGGCATATTCCACCGCGCGTTGAGAAGTATCGGAGAAATCTGTCGGAATGAGGATGCGTTTAAATGCGATTATTGCCGGAACCGGACTGGTCACAATCACCTCCTGTTGCTGGAGTTCAGCGCAGATGGCCGCGGACCCCAAGCACCCCGCACTTCGCTTCACGGATGACATGAGATAGTGTTGACCAGGGTGCATGCTCGGCTAGAGCCGTTCGGTTTCGCAACCCAACCACAATCAAACTGGCAGACTCCGACTCAGCCACGCCTGTGATGACTTGGGCTGGCGAACCATACTCAAGCCGTACCTTGGGCTTGCAAAAGAGCTCGATATCCGCAGGCAGAAGGCTTTGGAGCTGCTGCCGAAGATGAGCTTCAACAACATCAGACTGGACACCCGGTACCTCGGGGGCGTTCTTAACCACATGGAGCAATGTAAGCCGGCCATCGATACGTTCTGCGAGTGCTGAGGCGTACTGCGCCGCGCGCAAGCTCGTGGTTTCAAGATCCGTGGCGAACAGGATAGATCGGAATGGGTGGTGTTCGACATGGCAGCTCGGCCCGACGACAAGAACAGGGCACGCCGCCTTGCGCAACACAGTCTCGGCGGCAGACCCCAGCACCAGCCGCTCGAGACCGCTTGCACCGTGTGAACCTACGACGATCAAGTTTACCTTTGCCTCATCTGCAACCTGTTCGATGAGATCGACTGCACCGGCGTAGCCGACAGTCGTCTGGACACGGAGCGCCTGTAGTCGCGGTTCGCTGGCAACAAGATCCTTCATGTCACTCTTTGCAGCATCAAGCTGCGCAGTGAGAAACTCTGGCGGCGCCGGTTCCGATCCGCCTCCATACACGAAAGGAGGAACTGCATGGACGAGGAAGATTTCGGAACCGAAGATCTCCCCGATTGTGATGGCCATCTTTAGTGCCAAGCCGGCTTGCTTCGAGTAGTCGGTTCCAACCAATATTCGAGAAAAGTGGATGTTATGGGTAGCAAGATGCATCGCTTCGTCGGGGAGAGAACCGCTGGTCGTTTCAGGAAGCATGGATACACCTCTTAGAATTGCCGTGAACACTGGTAAGAAGCCTGCATGAGGGGCATAGTAGAACCAGCTCATAGCGGATGCTGTGACGCGGGTCACAGTATCTGCGTGAATCCCATTCGATTTATCCCAATGCCCGGACTGATAAATCTATGTCGAATAAATGGTCATGACAGGACATTATGCCTTGTCGAGCACCTTTGCGATTTCACCACTGGCTAATGCCGTATACCACTACGCGCTATACTTAGCTCCAAGAACGATTAGGTCCGCTCCGACCAACTTTGCAAGTTCGAGGATCTCGGCTGCTGCGTCACCCTCAGCGACAATACACGCTGGGTTGCCACCTCTGGTACGCAGTTTCGGGAATAAGCCCTTCCAATTCAGCCTCGAACGTCAACTGCAATCCTAGCGTCTCCGACGGGCTGTTGCCCGACCGCTCAAGCACATGACACAAAAAGATCTTCCCCGTACTGTCTTGCGCAAGAGCAAGCGCAACCGCAGCCTTTTGCGCAGCATCTTTGCTAAAGTCTGTCGCAAAGACCATCGTGGAGAAATGGAGATCGGTCTACGAAGATCGCTCACATTCGGACCGATGGTCAGAACCGGACAGCGGGCATGACGGATCACGGACTCAGCCACTGAGCCAAGTATCGCCTGTCCAAATCCGTGTCGGCCGTGCGTGCCCATAACAATGAAATCTGCTTTTAATTGGTTGGAGAGGGTCACAATCGATGCTCCAATGTTATGAGATTCCAAGGTGTGCGCCGTGACCCGAACACCAGCAAACTACATCTCGTCGAGGATTCTCTGGAGCTTCTCCAGATCTGTCAGACCTCGATCGTCAGACGATCCCGGGTCGACTAAAGTAAAGTGGGATTCCGTTGCACTGGAATAATCTACGACGTGTGCCAGAATCAACGATGAAGAGAAGCGTTTAGCCGCTGCTCGAGCGTAGTTGGTTGCGATCTCGGCAGACGGCGAAAGATCTGTAGCTAAGACAATGCGATCCAAGCTCAGGCTAAATCGGTCTCCGATAGACGGCATAAGGTCACCTCTGCGCCTGGTGAGTCTAGCTGGTTCGCACATTGCTGGATGTGACCCTGTTCACATACTCCAGCGGTTTGGGCTAATCCGAGTTGCATGTCCGGATCACGCATTCAGTCGTCATTCAGCAAAACCGAGCCTCGGCCCATCGCACTCTGACCTGCTCGCCACCGCGCTTATCCTAGTGAGGAGTCGATACGGTGTCCTTGGCGGGGTTGCGATCTACTAAGCCCAGTCCCTGATAGCGGTTGTGGGGATTCCAGAGCATCCAACCGTCAGAACCGAAATCGTCGGCTGCACGGATCTGTTCGGAGACCTGGAACGCTCCAAAGACACGATGATCAAAGGCGTAGTCCTTGAATGCTTGCAACCATGGACGAAATCGCTTGGGGGATATGTTCGCGCGTCGTCGAGCGTTCTCTAACGTATCGTGGACAATCTCATAGGGATGGGAGACCGGCTCCTGACATCCGGGAATGCCGTACTTGTATCCCGAGGGATACACCATCGGCGAAAGGTAATCGACCAGCTTGACGATGTGCTCGAGATGTTGCCCTATGCCTGTATCGTTCGTGTTCCAGCAGACGTAGCCAAAGATATCGACGCTAAGGAAAACGTTATAGGAAATCAGCCTGTCACGCGCCTCGGAAAGAAAGCGATCGATCGCCTGGACGCGCATCTCCTCCGTAGGACTTTGAGCAAAGCGCAACTTTTGCGACACATCGGGGAACCGAACATAGTCGAACTGAATCTCATCGAAGCCGGCCCGGGCCGCCTCGACCGCGATCTCGATGTTGTAGTTCCGCACCTCTGCCTGAAACGGATCAACCCAAGCGAGCTTCTCATGATCGCGGAACAGGCTCCCATCGGCCCGCTTTACAGCCAGATCAGGCCGAGAGGTGGCGAGCGGATTGTCCTTGAACACAACGATTCGAGCTATTGCGTAAATGCCCGCCTGGTGAAGCTCAGCAGCAAGTGCTGCCAGATCACGGATCGTCGTGATGCTACGCGCACCATTTTTCTGGGCCAGCGACACTGCGCTTCGATACGGGATGAGGCCTCGATCCCCCTTAAGATCAATCACCAACGCATTGATCTGTCCATCTCGGGCAAGCGCAAGGGCTCCGCCGCGCAGAGTCTTGGAACCTATTCCATACACCGTCAGATACAACGCCTTCGGAGAAAATGGGACAAGTTGCACGGTGCCGCCGCTCCTCTTCATATCCTTCAGCAACATCCGAGACGCACGATATCCAGGCGCCCGAGCCATGATCGTGTCGCCAACTTCCTCGAAGTGGAATAGGCCGCTGCTGTCCGTGGTGACAACCTGGTTGCCCACTGTGATGGTGGCGTCTGGAATTCCAACGTGGGACTTTGCATCGCTCACCCGTCCCTCACTTGCATGAGAAATCGACGTTGCAAGCAAACTTGCGAGGAGAAGCAGTAAGTATCCCACGCGCATCTTCATCGCTCCTTCCTGTCAGTCGTTCTCGGTTCAACCAACAGTAGGGAAAACCTTGGGCCAGTATCGCTGTCTGAAACTGATATTCGTGGAATCGCAAGCATGTCACAGCCGACGTGCGCTGGTCCGCCCTCATATGCAAATGCCGTTTCATACCCGGCACGCCGCGCGGCTTCTTCAAGATACAGATCGTGGATTCCGAAGGGCCACGCAAGCGCAACGACCCGTATACCGAGCCGGTTCTGAAGGACTTCCTTAGAACGTGCTAGTTGCACAGCGACAAAGGCTTTATATTCAGCGTCCGAAAGCCGTGCACGCTCCTTGTGGAAATTCGGGTGCCAGTACGTGTGTGACTGGACCTCCACTAAACCGGACGCCTGCATCTGCCGGATCTGTTCCCAGGTCAAAGCATAGGAAGCGCTCGAGATGGCCGAGGGATAGATAAAAAGCGTGACCGGAACTCGGTGCTTGAGAATGAGTAGAAACATCTCGGTGTAAACCGAGCGATGGCCGTCATCCACCGTGATCGCCGCTGCCGGCGCACCGGTTGCACTGCTATCAGTGCGCAGTCTCTCGATGACCGAGTGCAACGGCAGTACCAGGTAGTGATGACCTTCCAGCCAGGCGAGCTGCGATTCAAATACGGACGTCCGTACCGTCGTCGGTCCGGGAACAGTGGGATCAAAACGGTGATAGACAAGAATCGGAATCGCCTGCGCCCAGATCGTCCATCCTCTGCAGAGCCATGCGAGACCCAGAACCAACATACAGAGCCATCTCGTAGCGACTCCTTTCCTAAGCCTAAACATCCGTTCTCCCCCGAGCAAGTCGCCAAATTCACTCTATGCTCTGTGAACACTGTTGCAGTGACGGGCGTCACAAACCATTGTCGCCGTCTGTTGTTAGCACAGCCACTCGCAATCATTAGCGAGCAAGAGGCTGCATCCGCTCAAGTCCCTGATGCAGGATATGGCTGAGGGTCAGCTTCTCGAATAGACATCTGTGACCGCCATCACGGCGGTAAGTCTCTATAGCTGGGTAGGATCACTGTCCTTGGGCTGCAATCTTCCGGTCCGAGTTCGAGGCCGTGAAAGGAAGTGACAGTGGAAAAGCATGAGCTCGCGGTAGTCGATCCTCTCCCCGTCATCGACTACAAACTGGAAGGACGCAAGGTGGTGTTCTCGGACGATGCGCAAAAAGCGCATCGAAGTCTCAAAACTCCCCCTTTGGCGATACCTTCAACACTCGCGGGTCCTCGTGGTATTGTCCGCACCGCTGATCTATCTCTGCCTCATCCCTTTCCTGTTGCTGGACCTCCTGATCTCTATCTATCAGGTCGCTTGCTTCCCACTCTACGGAATACGGAAAGTTCGACGCGGCGACTACCTTGTCTTTGACCGCGCCCGACTCCTTTATCTGAACGGTCTGGAGCGACTCAACTGCCTCTACTGCTCCTACGCGAATGGCTTGATTGTCTATGTCGCGGAGATCGTGGGGCGGACTGAACAACACTGGTGTCCGATCAAGCATGCTCATCAGGTGACTACACAACACTCGCGGTATTCGAGCTTCCTTCCCTATGGTGATGCGACAGCTTCCAGTAACCGACTGGAAGAGGTGCGGAGTGGCTTCCGAGATCTCAACCTATAAACTCCGATGAGCCATCATCGATACCCTGTATCGATCCTGAAGCAAACTGCAGGAATCCTATGGAACCAAGATCTATCAATGAAGCATCTTTTCACAATCACACCCGAACCTCGGGGGAACGGCGAGCTGCTGCCTAGGCAAGGGCTCCGGGAGGCTCGTTTACATCCATTCCTTCGGAAAGTCGGCGACCGGGTGCCACTCTGAATACTCATCAACCGCCGCGACCGATGACACGTGGCCTTTGTTGCAGGACTATTACTCGTGCACACTGTCATCTTAGAGGAATCCTCCACCCATACCTCAACAAGCCAGTCTATCTCTACGACACAATTGGACCTGCCGCTAATGATCTGAACGGCACTCTGCGCCGCCAAAGTTCGAGAAACGATTCAGCCAAAGTAAATGCGATAGGACCAAGGATCAGACCGCTTACTCCAAAAAACCAGATGCCGCCTAAGATAGAGAGAAATATCGGCACTGTGTGGAGTCGCAGTTGTGTTCCCACCAGGATCGAATAGAGGAAATTATCCAGAGTGCTGATACTGAGAGAACCGGCCCCCACTACTATTGTCGCTTGAATCCAGTGATGTGTTGCCGCGAGATAGATAGCCACTGGAAGCCATACCACGAATCCACCGAACGACGGTCGCATCGCAAAGAGCACAGTGGCAATTCCTAGCAACGATGCTCCAGGCACCCCCAAGATTCCAAACGTAATTCCAGCCACAAGGCCTTGAATTGCAGCCACAACGCAATGACCCAAAACAGTCTCCTGAACGGTGTCGTTGATATGAGAAAGCAGATTATTTGTCTCGCCATCATTGAGAGGTATGATCGATCGCAGATAGGTGAGCCCCAGATCCCGATCTCGATAAAGAAAGAAAAGCAGAAACAACATGATGACAATCTGAATTAGCGAGGTGATCGAGCCTCCAAGAAGAACAGCCAATTTTGTTGCCATGAAGCCTGCACCTCTATCGAACGCCTGGCAGAGACTGATATTGTCTATGGAGTATCGCAGCATGGCGGAGACACGCGGAGATTGATCGAGAAACTGTTGAACTCCTCGCTCCACGGTGCCGTTTTGCGTGGCGCGTGCCGCCACGATAACGTGGTCGTGTGTTTTAGCCTTGCCGCAATTCCACTTGTATGGACGCTGTGCCACGATTGCAAGAACCATCGCCCCCGTAACCGCAGGCCTAAATGGTTGAAGCATCAACGAGCAGATAAGGACTACGATCACAGTAAGTAGGAATGGCGTCAGACTTTTCCAGCTTAACCCGTCTGCTGACGGCCGTAGGCAGCCTGCATCACTTGTACCGCCGTACCTGTGTCTGGATCCATTACCGCCTCCCAGCCGTTGGTGAAGCAATTGCGGAGAGAGCCGTGCGTCTCCGGATGTACTTTACCGTTTCACTGACCCACAGGACACTGCTTGCGACGGAGACGCAAAGCAGCCAATCCTCACGACTCAGCTGTACAACGCCGAATGCGAGTTGGAGAAAAGGAACGTTGAGAAGAACCACCTGTAGTCCTACAGAAAGCAGGATTGCACCCCAAAGCCAGCGATTGCGGAACATATCGCAAAAGGCACTCTCTGAATCAGAACGAGCGCTGAGGGAATTAAACAACTGAAAGAGAATCAGCGTTGTAAAAGCCATGGACCGCCTGTACGGAATCGCATCATTCGATGTCAGAAAAAATACCGATACCGTGCCGATCGTCATCACCGATGCAACAACCAACAGATCGATCATCATTTGACGATTGATGATGCCTTCACGGGGGCGCCGCGGAGGACGATGCATGATATCGGCGGCCGGAGAGTCCACTCCGAGGGCCAGCGCAGGAGCACCGTCGGTAACCAGATTGATCCAGAGAATTTGTGCTGCAGACAAGGGCAGCACGAGAGAATGGGCAGCACTGCCGCTTCGCAGGGAAAGAATCACCGCGCTCAAAAAGATGGTGAGGACTTCACCCAGGTTCGTAGCGAGCAAGTATCGCAAGAACTTTCGAATATTGTCGAAGACGATGCGACCTTCCTTAACCGCAGCCACGATCGTAGCGAAGTTGTCATCGGTCAGGATGAGATCAGCCGCCTCCTTTGATACATCCGTCCCTGTTATGCCCATCGCAATGCCGATATGTGCGGCTTTCAAGGCAGGGGCATCATTCACGCCATCACCGGTCATCGCGACGATCTCCTGGTTCCGCTGCAGCGCACGTACGATACGCAATTTATGTTCGGGGTTGACTCGCGCATACACCTGCGTGTCGCGGACGGCTTGAATCAAGTCCGCATCGGACATTTGATCGAGCTGTGCACCAGACAGAGCGTGGTCAGTGGATATGATGTCTAAGGCCTGGGCGACAGCCACGGCTGTGCGAGGATGATCCCCGGTAATCAGAATTGTACGGATGCCTGCATGTCTAGCCTGCTCTACCGCGAGACGGGCTTCCGGCCGGGGCGGATCCATCATGCCGACCAACCCGAGGAACGTTAGGCTGTGTTCTATTGCGATCCCGTCGTGGACTGCTGTATCGAACGGCTCAAGAAGCGTGAACGAGCGAGTGGCAACACCGAGGGTACGGAGCGCATTAACGGTCAATTGCTCGTTGTTACGGAAAATCTCTTGACGGCGCTGGGAGGTCAGGGGACGAGCGACGCCAGCAACCAGTTCCTGCGTGCAATATTCAAGAACGATGTCGGGAGCACCTTTGGTAAAGACGATGGACTCTCCGGAAGATTGCTTGTCCTCGTGAACGGTACTCATCATCTTTCGTTCAGATGAGAAAGCCACTTCTGTCAGACGTGGATACAGGCTTTGAATCGCGGCAGGCAGGATTCCTGCTTTCCGTGCGGCGGTGAGCAGTGCAGCCTCCGTCGGATCTCCTTGAATCTTCCATTGATCCTCAACCTCGTCGAGCCGTGCGTTATTCACGAGTGCGGCGCCAAGAAGCAGCTGGTGGACTTCTGTCCATTGATTCTTGGAGAGGCCCTCATCTTGAGCAGCTGTAAGGTCTCCTTCGGGGGAGTAGCCAATGCCAGAGACGTCTGTGCGACCGGAAGCGGTAACAATGACGCGTACAGTCATCTCGTTACGGGTCATGGTTCCGGTTTTGTCAGAAGCAATCACTGTGGTCGATCCCAGGGTCTCAACCACCGGGAGCTTTTTGACGATCGCCCCTCGGCGGGCCATGCTTTGTACGCCAATTGCCAGAACGAGCGTGATGACCGCGGCAAGGCCTTCCGGGGTAGCAGCGACCGCCAGGGCAATTCCAAAGAGCAGAACGTTCATGACTGTGTTTGCGCCTTCGAGGCCATGTATCGCCAGTAGGGTCGCGACAACGCATGCAGCTATCAGAACAACAGCAACACCCATCTGTTTACTTAGGTGTTTGAGCTGCCGCTGAAGCGGTGTGACCTGATCCCCTGCTGTGCCGAGAAGCTCCGCAACTCTCCCAAACTCAGTCTGCATTCCAGTAGCGGTGACTATCGCCCGCGCGTTTCCCGAGATGGCCATCGTTCCTGCAAAAACCATATTCAAGCGATCACCGATTGCTGCAGAGTGCTCCAGTGGGTCAGTGTGTTTGAGGACCGGCAGGCTTTCACCCGTAAGCGATGATTCTGTAGTGATTAGAGACCGTGCCTGCAAAAGGCGCGCATCTGCTGGAATCGAGTCGCCCTCGTGTAGGACCAACAGGTCCCCTGGAACTAAATCTCGAGCCAAGAGACGCTGTTGCTGCCCATCCCGAATTACTGTAGTTTCGACTGGAACCATCTTTCTCAGGGAGTCCGACGCGCGTGCCGCTCGATCTTCCTGGATAAAACCCAAAACAGCGTTCAGGGCGACAATGGCCAGAATGATCAGGGATTCATAGGGAATCCCGGATCCACCTTCCAACCGGGAGACAATAGCGGCTACGGCCGCAGCGCTAAGCAGCAAATAGGTCTGGGGATCATGGACTTGCATGAGAAGGCGTCGCCAAGCGGGCACCTGGATCGTTGCCTGCAGTACATTCAAGCCGAACCGTTGCTGCCGCTCTTGCACGTCCCGAAACGTGAGGCCCGCTTGAACATGGGTTCCCAAGGCTGCGATGACTTCCTCGGCAGTCTGTTCGTGTGGTCGCTCGAGGGTGCTCGAGGAGGCGTCCAGTCTAGACATAGTCTCCTGCCTTTTCACCTAACTCACGAAAAGCACGGATTGAAGATGAGTTGGGTTTCACAATTCCCCTGAAGAATCAATGGCATCCACAGTGTAGCCAGCATCCGCAGGAGGCTCTGTGATGCTGGTCACAGAAACGAGCATCGGCCTATGTGTATGTTCTGACGCATGGATACTACGCGTTCGAATTCGATGATTCCGGACCAGATTGTCGTGGCAACTGATTTTTCTCCTGCTTCGATCACTGCTCTATCGATCGCGAGCAGAGTTGCGCGAATCTTCAAAGCCAAGGTCACGATCCTCCACGTCTTCCAGTACGTTGCCCAACACCACTACAAGGTTCCAGTGGACTGGATGATTGCAACTATTCGAAGTGATGTCCGGGAGAAACTTGGAGAAAATAAGCGAGTCCTGAGCGAAGCTGGAATCGAGACAGAAGTGAGAATGATCGAAGGTGGAGTACCGGCACAGGAGATCCTCAACTTCGCGCAGTCCTGTGGAAATCCTCTTCTGGTGATCGGAACCCGTGCGGTCGGAGGTATGGAACGGTTCGTCCTCGGCTCAACGGCCGAGGAGGTACTGCGTCAAGCACACTGTCCAGTCATCACAGTGGGACCCCACGTTACAATTCCAGCAGGCATCAATCCTCATTTTCATAGGGTGCTTTATGCCACTGATTTCAGCGAGGCTTCCCTAGCTGCGATTCCATTAGTAGTTGCATTTCAGCGACCATCGGGTGCATCCCTGCGAGTTCTTCATGTGTCAGGAGACTCTGACTTGAGGACAACCGCCGGGGAACAACGGTTCGATCCCATTCGAAAGGTCTTGCGGGAAAATCTAGATCATCTTTGCGTAGGCTCCGAAGAATACGTCATCTTGCATGGAGAGGTCGTTAGCCAGGCGGTGGTGAATGAAGCCGAACGGTATCCCGCCGACCTATTGATTCTTGGAGTGCGCCGAGCCTCTGCGTATGCTGCACATGTGTCGCCCAGGATCGCATTTCAAACCATCGCAGCAGCACCGTGTCCTGTGCTCTCCGTCTCTTGTTGACATATCCCCACTGCCGCCATCGACATGAAAGGTGAAGCTATGGTCCGCACTGAAGGACCGCCGTTTGATAGGGCGAGACGCACCTGGAACCGCATTTCAGTCGCATTATCGCTGGCAGCGATTGCCCTCTATTTGTTGCTCCACTACGTTTTACATGTGAGGAGCAACCTTCCGGCACTCCCTTTATGGGTTGCAATCATCGCGGGTGGCGTGCCGCTGTTGTACGACCTGTTCGGGCAAATTCTAAAGAGGCAGTTCGGCTCTGACTTCCTGGCGGGGCTTTCTATTGTGACAGCTACCATCATGGGGGAGCTTCTAGTGGCGACCATCATCGTATTGATGCTCTCCGGAGGTCAGGCGCTGGAGGGGTTCGCGACGCAACGCGCATCTTCAGTCTTGAACGCACTGGCTCGCCGTATGCCCAACATTGCTCACCGCATTGTGGACGGAACAACACAGGATATTGCAGTTACCGACATTCGAATAGGTGACCGTCTCATCATCTTTCCGCATGACATCTGTCCCGTGGATGGGACAGTTGAATCTGGTACAGGAACGATGGATGAATCATTCCTGACGGGCGAGCCATTCCGAATGCGCAAGATATCAGGATCACAGGTGATTTCAGGCGCGCTCAACGAAGACTTTGCCCTTACCATCCTTGCAGACAAGCTGGCAATCGATTCGCGCTATGAACGCATCATGCAGGTGATGGAGACCGCCGAGCAACACCCTCCACGAATCCGCCGTCTGGCCGACCGTTTGGGCGCTGTCTACACGCCTATTGCAATTGCCCTCGCTTTGGCGGGATGGTTACTAAGCGGCAATCCTGAGCGTTTTTTGGCTGTCATCGTCATCGCAACACCTTGCCCCTTGCTTTTGGCAATTCCCATATCCATCATCGGAGCCATTTCACTTTCGGCAAAACGGGGCATCGTGATCAAGAAACCTGTCGTTCTTGAACAGGTCGGAGGGATTCAGACGATGTTCTTTGATAAGACAGGAACATTGACTCACGGGGAGCCAATCGTCACGGAGACTCTGTGCTTCTCCGGAGCAAATCCAGCCGATGTCCTTCGCCTGGCTGCGAGTCTCGAGCAATATTCAAAACATCCGCTGGCGAGCGCCATCCTGCATGCAGCACAGGAACAAGACATCGATCTCCAAAAAGTTGAGAACATCAGTGAGAGGCCGGGGGAAGGATTGAGCGGTCGTGTCGCAGGACGAAAAATCCTCGTCACGGGCAGACGCAAGCTCGCCCCCGAAATAGCCGCGAGCCTGCCCGCAAGCATCTCAGGAATGGAATGCGTGGTTATCGTAGACGGACAAGTGTCGGGCTTGTTCAAGTTTCACGACCGTCCCCGGAAAGACGGCAGGCCTTTCATTCGCCATCTCACACCCAAGCACCACGTCAGACATCTTATGATCCTGTCTGGAGATCGTGATAGCGAGGTCCGACACCTTGCAGATATTGTCGGCATCACTGATGTTCGTGCAAACTTAGCGCCAGAAGAGAAGCTGAAGATCGTACGCGAGGAAACAGTGAAGGCCCCCACCCTCTTCCTGGGGGACGGCATCAACGATGCTCCCGCGATGATGGCCGCAACCGTCGGGGTTGCCTTCGGGCAAAATAGCGATATTACAGCAGAAGCAGCCGGAGCTGTGATTCTCGAACCTACCCTGGGCAAGGTAGACGAGCTCCTTCATATCGGAAATCGGATGCGCCGCATTGCACTTCAAAGTGCGATTGGAGGAATGGCATTAAGCTCAGTGGGAATGCTTGCCGCAGCGTTTGGCCTTTTGCCTCCGCTTGCAGGGGCCATCGGGCAGGAAGCCATCGATTTGCTCGCTGTGCTGAATGCCGTTCGTGCATCGATCCCGACAAAAGAGCTGCAAGACTTCTAGAGGCCCTACGCCATCAAAGTCTGACGTTAGCCGAGACCTGTGATCTGCATCACAGCGCAACCACATTGGGAGCCGCTAGCCTACTCTAGGAGTGGTATTCGCTCGAATGCATTGCCACTGTCGGGGAGAACTGTCATGCGATCTGAACTCAGACTTCACCGTCTGCTTCTAGCGATACTCGCGACACTGTTGATAGCTTTTGTCGCGGTCTTGTTTTACCTGGGCTCGAACGTTGCCGATGAGCATTTCGAAGCAACCGTCTCCCTGGTAGTAGTGCTTGCCGTGGGAACAGCGTTTGTGTACATGGGCACGGCGGAAGGGATTGTAGCCTTTCAGTTCGGTATGCGGCATAAGCGGGAACTTTGGAGCTACCTGATGCTTGGATTGCTATCGGTTGCCTCTGGCTTATATCTTGCAATGTCCGAGACCGCTTCCTTGCAGACAGTGGCCGTCGTTGTGTCTCCTCACGCCTTTCTCTTTGGAATAGCCGAGTTGCGCGTCGCTCAACACATGCAACACCATCCGAAGCAAAGAAGCTTGCTCCTGGTAGGTGGCCTATGTGAACTGGCGTTGGGCGTGGTCCTCGTTCGCGGATCGAAACTGTCGGTCGATCATGCGGCCACCCTTTTGGGGTACGTGGCGACCCTCACGGCCTTTCAACTTGTGGCTTTTCTTCTCTACAGACGTCCAAGCGCATCTTTACAGGCAAAGCAAAGCTAATCATTTAATGGACAAACGTCGCTACGAGCGAGGATGAGCTGTACGAATGTATGCTTCCCCTCCAGCGCCGGCCAAAAGTGCCGCACAGCCCAATCGCGATAACTGTCGGCCAGTGGAGTAGACGTCCGCTCCTCTCCTCTTGCCGTGTGACCCCCGTCACTGTGCCTGCTCCTGGGCAGCTTTAGTCTTCCCTCAGACTAAAGCTCAGCCGTTCGCGGCGATCTTATGAGGTACGCTCATGATTCCTATCTCTGAAAGCATCAACCGCTCCGCCCGCGACGATGAGGTACACCTCGCCCCAAGTGATATCTCCTTCGCGCGCATTCTGGTTGCGACCGATTTTTCCAAAACGGCAGCCCTCGCGTTGAAGACAGCCATCGCGATCGGCGAGATCTTCAACTCCGAAATCTTACTCGTCCATGCGATCCCGCCTTTTATCTATGTACGAGGGCAAGAACCGGTACCGCGGGAGACTCTCGATGCGGAACTCGACAGCGTAAAGGAGCAGATGGAACAGCTTGTCGCCGGCGAGGAAAGGTCGACCTGATCGTCGCGGGTTCGCACGGCGCGAGTGGACTTGAACGATTGTTGCTGGGATCTGTGGCGGAGACCGTATTGCGTAAGGCCGAGTACCCTGTGCTTGTTGTGGGGCCGAACTGCGACGCAGAGCAACATCCATTGAGGTCGATCTTGTTCGCTACAAATCTCGAGACCAGCGGACAGCAAGCCGCAGAGTACGCGTTGGCTCTCGCAAAACACGGCCACGGTCGGCTTACGCTGCTGCACGTGGTCGAGAAGCAACCTAAGATTCCAGGAGAAGAACCGGACCTCTTCGAAAGTGCCCTCAATCAAAGGCTCCGGAAGCTACTTCCCACTGATTCGGACATCTTGTTTCTGCCCAAAATCCGAATCGAGTATGGATCGCCGAGCGAAGTAATCCCGGCCGTCGCACAATCCGAGTCTGCGAGTTTGGTTGTGGTCAGCTTGGGAAAGCGGTCGGCTTTGGCCGATCACGCCTCTTCGGCAACCCTGTCTTACATTATCCGCGAAGCGAAGTGCGGAGTTCTTGGCGTTCACGATCGTCTCAGCTAAAACGTCATTCAGACAACAGAACTCCTGGCCGTGACTACACGAAATGGAAGATCTCAACGGAGGAATTGATGTCCACCAAACATGTCTGCGACGGTGCGCAGGCGCTTGTTCATCAAGAAACATGCCGAACAAAAGCAAAAGCTTTGGTTGTGTTTCATGCGGTTTTCACGAAGTTGCGTATCTTCCTGATTCTTATGCTGGCCGCCCTTCCGCGCCACATCTCTGCACAACAGCTCTGCCCTGCCTCGAATCTGTCGCAGGATTCTATCTCGCAGCCTGCATCCGAATATCTGCGCGGATTGCACTTGCACGACACGACGCAAGGCACGCCCATCTCACGAGCCTCCGTTTTGACTTCGTTCTACCGCCCCTGCAACTATGCATTGGCTTGGACATCGAAGGGGAAGACAACACCTGCGGGACGCGCAGTTATCGACGAACTTCGTAACTCAGATGCGAAAGGGCTCAACTCCCAGGATTATGGGTGGCCTCGCTGGGGATCAAGAGCCCGTGCTCTCGAGATCCAGTGCGATGAAACTCCTGCGGAGCTAGCTATGTTTGATCTGGATTTGACGGTCGCGTTTATGCGATATCTTCTCGATTTGAATGTTGGAAGAGTCAATCCTCGTGCGCTGAAAGCTGACTTCGATACTCATCGCGACGTAGACTCCATGGCTAACTTCATTTGGACGAAGATCGTCCCAAGCCAAGATATCCATCATGCAATCCAGGAGGTTGAACCCTCAGCAGATGGCTACAAACGTGTAGCACGCGCTTATAGTCGTTATCTCGAATTACAGCGAACTGCAGACGATGTGGTCCTTCCTCCTCTGCAGCGAAAAATTAGTCCGGGAGACGTCTACGATGACTTTCCGACACTGATCGCTCGTCTGAAGCAGCTAGACGATATGCCGGCAGATGCATCATTCATGCAGAAGCCCGCGATTTATGAAGGCGCCGTGGTGGACGGCATCAAGCGCTTTCAGATCCGCCACGGCCTCGTACCAAACGGGGTCCTTGATTTCGACACATACAAACAGTTAATAGTCCCGATTCATCAGCGGGCACACCAGCTTTCGCTCACGCTCGAGCGGTGGAGATGGGTTCAACACTCTTTTGAGGAAGCCCCGGTTGTCATCAACATTCCAGAGTATCGGCTGAGAGCATACGACGAACACCTGCACATCATGTTATCGATGCGCGTCATCGTCGGCGGCTCAAGCCACAGGAGAACACCGATACTTCAAGGCAATCTGACAACAGTCATCTTTCACCCCTACTGGAACGTTCCCGCTAGTATCACACGCAATGAGATCCTCCCTAAAGTCGCGAGAGATCCGAATTATCTCGCACGAAATGGCTACGAGGTCGTAAGTTCGCGGGGCGGAGGTGGTCGCAGCGGCGCAGAGTTGATAAAAGGACTTAGAAATGGAGATCTGCGGGTCCGTCAGACCCCGGGCGATCATAACGCGCTCGGTCGCGTCAAATTTTCCTTTCCTAACCGCTACAACGTCTATATGCACGGTACTCCGCAGACATCCCTCTTTCAAAGGAACCAACGGGACCTGAGTCATGGCTGTATTCGCGTCGAAGATCCGGTATCGCTCGCGGTTTGGGCGCTACGTTCACAGCAAGGGTGGACCCGAAGCAAGGTTGAGGCAAGCATGGCCGGTTCCTCAACGTCTAATGTAAAACTCAGGAAATCGATTCCAGTGCTCATTGTGTACGGAACGGCAATAGTGGAAGAAAGCGGGGAGGCGCACTTCTTCAGAGACATATACGGATATGACGTGACACTCTCGCGTGCTTTAGATCATGAATCCGATCTGCGTGCTAAAGCAGACAGTGAGCCCAGATAAGTTAGAAGTGGTCATCAGGAGAGAGCTTCATGATGTAGGACTCCTGCGGATGCCTTGATGCCGGTCACCGCTTCCCTTCCGTCCGGCTCGGCCCAGAGGATGTCAGCCCAAATTACATGAATTGTCTGTCTCTCGGTATTTGGCCCCTGCAGGGGTATCCATTGGCTAACACGACCCTTGCAGCGTCTCGATGACAATCCCAGGAAATTCAGGACGTCTTCAATCAGTCTGATCAACATGTTTCTGAACCCGCATCGGTTGGCTATCGGCCTTGCACCCGCGTGGAGATCAAATGCGAGTCAGGACAGATATCTGCCCGCCTTGTAAACCACAGCTTCAAGCGTCTCCTGCCACCTGTGATCGGGAATCCCATCGATCTTCAATCGCCTGATGCCGCTATCCTTCCAGGCTTCCTCGATGGTGGGCGAGTAGACGCTAAGTTCATATATCGTCATTGTCCTTTGAATTCGCTCAGGCAACATGCGGTTATATTCCCTTTCCAGCTCTTCCTTGAGCCATCGGGCAAGACTCTGCAGTTCAGCTTGCTCTCCCGCCGACAGTTTTTCCGACTCGAGCAATCCAAGGGCCTTGATGCCTTTTTCTTTGATGGTCTGCAGCCGTTGCAGAATTTCGTCGCGTGTCATCCGAGTCTCAGTAATTGATCCGGGCATATTGCCCTATGCCATAGTATCGGAGATTGGAAATGAAAGTTCCTGCATCGATCGTGAATTAGCGTATCGGATCAAAAGCCAGGCCGAATCTGTGTCATGATCTTGAGGCCAATTTCAGGCCTCTTCGATCGGTCTAGCAGGCGGAAAGCTGTTCCAGCGCGGCTGGCTGAAGCAGGGTAAGCGAGATCCCTTTGATCGTAATCAGATTGTCCCGACGGAAACGGCTCAATGTGCGGGTAACCGTCTCGCGCGAGGTGGCTGTCATCGATGCCAGCTCTTCATGAGTCAAAGGCATGGCCACTGCGGTATTGGTGCTCGGCGCCTTTGATTTCTCTGCGGTCCAATCGAGCAGCAGACGAGCTACTCGGCCAGCCGGAGACGTAGGAAGGGCGATCCGGCGTACTTCGTCAAATGCGCTGCAGCACTCCGACGCAAGTGCTCTTGCTGCCCCGACACTGGCTTCGCCATATTTCTCCAGCATCTCCAGCAATGGGCGGCGGTTGATGACTTTGACC
>Ga0193717_1000141_pt1 | contig 70075 bp, 62 predicted proteins | sample U2c2metaG_FD_145900 | JGI IMG/M metagenome (GOLD analysis project Ga0193717, IMG submission 145900) | Soil microbial communities from a riparian zone of the East river system, Colorado, United States - U2c2 | ecosystem: Environmental > Terrestrial > Soil > Riparian zone | place: USA: East River... | reverse complement strand
TTCCAGCACCTTCGACAGCGTATGCCGGATGGAACACAGCACTGGCTACCCTCATCATCCCTGCTCACAATGTTTGCGCTGATCGCCGTTACTGTAACCGTAACGGTCTTCCTCCCAAGGCTCACGAAGGCGTTCCCATCTGCACTGGCAGGCATTTTGGCTGCGACAACGTGTGCAGTCGCTTTCGGCATCCATACACGGACCGTAGGAGACCTGTCCTCGATACGCGGTGCGCTTCCCGGCTTCCATCTGCCTGCTCTTCCTTACACGCTGAAGACCCTGCGCATCACGCTTCCTTACGCCCTGGTGCTGGCCACTATTGGTCTCGTTGAGACGCTGCTCACGCTGAATCTCATTGATGAACTCACCGATACCACCGGCGAACCCAATCGCGAATCCATGGCACAGGGGATTGGCAACGTGGCGTGCGCACTGTTCACCGGCATCGGCGGCTGCGCCATGATCGGACAATCGATCATCAACCTCAACGCCGGGGGAAGGCGTCGCCTGTCCGGTATCGCCGCCGGTGGCTTTCTTCTCTCCTTCATCCTCGTAGGGTCGCGTCTCATCGAACGTATCCCGCTCGCCGCACTGGTTGGCGTGATGTTTGTGGTCGCAGCGGAGACATTCAACTGGCAAAGCCTGCGTAATGTCGTCCGCATTCCCAGGCACGACACGGCAGTGATGCTGCTCGTTACGCTCGTCACCGTACTGACGAATCTCGCTGTGGCTGTTGTCGCAGGAATCGTTATCGCCGCGCTGGTCTTCGCCTGGGATCACGCCCAACAGCTTGACGCTGACATCACCGAAGACAACGGCCTCAAGACATACAGGCTTCACGGCAGTCTCTTCTTCGCCTCGATCGCCCAGTTCACCGCCTTCTTCAGTCCGAAGACCGATCCGGCCGACACCTATCTCGAGTTTGACCATGCGCGGATCATGGATTCCTCAGCTCTGGAGGCAATCGAAGCCCTCGCGAAACGCTATCGCGAAGCTGGCAAAATCCTGCACGTGCACGGTCTGAGCGAAAACTGCGACCGCCTGCTCCGTCGCAAAGATGGCGCAGTAAGCATCGCGCCTACACCTGCCTATGACGAGGTCTAGCGAATTTTCCAGACGATGCCGTTCCCGCAGAACGGAGATTTCATCAACTAACCTCAGTTTCCGAAAAACGGGCTTCTCGGACAGTTGCTACCGGGATCACTACCGCAAGAACAACGAAAGTGGCCGGAGCTTTAGATACTGGCCCAAATTGATGCTCAGTGGCGGACATTGATGTACAGGATGTCGTTTTGCTAATTATTTGGCACTTACTTGTTCTAATTATCTGGCACACTATCATTCCTGATGTGCCCTCGCTGATCTCTAGGAGCGTCTTGAGCCTAGAGTTTCTGCACAAATCTCCACGCCACACACATTTTCCATTTCCGATTCGGAGCCGTTGTGCCAAATAATTAGCTCAGAAGTGTGCCACTTAATTTAGGAAAGCAAAACTTAGAGCGCCCGTGACTTCCACGTCGCCTTCGAAAAAACCCGCTAGTCTGGGACCTTTGCCGAAAATGCCGATACCATCTGCGTCTACACTTTCGCCGACGACGCCTCTTTTGCCCAAGCCGAATACACCAAATCCTCCCGCGTCGTTGACAGCTGCTACTGCGGAGTTAGTAGCGCTGTGACAGTTAGCTATACACGCATCAAAATGATCGCTCTCAGCGGACACGCCGGGACCGTTCGTACTATGACCTCGAAGAGCGGTGCCCACCGCTTCGCCGACAATGGCCGGGACTACGGGGTCAGTGGAATTCGCATTCAGAGGAGGGTTTGCCATAGATAAATATCCTTGTCAGAGCGGATAATTTTGCCAGATTGCGACTGAGACGTAACTACTTCACAGATGGTATATGTCATGCGGCTTGACGTTGCGTGGAACGTTCGTTTGGCTCCTGGCAGCGGCGATTGCCATTCCGACCGCTAGCTTGGCGACCCGTTGGGACTTTCCTGCTCGCGGGCCGATCTATCTGATCGGGGGGCTCGCCCGCATGTCCGTCGTGGCGGCGACCGTGATCGTGATCGGCAGCGTTTTCGTGCTGATTCCGGGAATCGCAGCTGTCGTGTATTTGCTGGCCGCGTTTTGAAGGGGACCCAGAAGGAAGGGCCGAAAGAGAGAGCTCGTGTGAAGTCATCTTTCAGATGCGAGGAAATATCGGCCTGATCGCCCAAATAGTCAAGTTAATAATTTCAGCAAAATGATGTCGAGCTCTTCACCTACAACTGTCTACTGTCCGAGCGACTTTAACATAAGCCAAGTTTGCTTCATCCGCCTCGGCATGGGTTTTGCTGGCCACCGAGAAGCGCAAGCGCCTCAGAGATTCCGAGTCAAAGCCATGCAGGAGGCTAGTAGGGATAACAAACGTCCCCCAATATACAACCAAGCCGATCCTTCGGGAAGCGGGGAGATCTCATATCAGGAATTCGTCAACTACGGAAAGGGATACGAACCGCTTCACCTTTCAACCTCGGATGTGTTAGCAATCGGCACAATTGTTAGCGCTACACCGCGCATGAGTAAACGCGGCACAGCGATCTGTTCGACGTTCATCTTCGTGCCTTCCTCGGCTTTAAAAGGTTCGGCATCTCGATCTTTGCGATAAAGCTTATCGCAACTTTATCGCACTAGATGCCTCTTGATGGCTTGCATGCGCCTCTCCGGCCATTTCATAAACCCATTCGACTGCAACAGTACGCCACCGGCCACATCCGACCGGCTTGTGTCGCCCTTCCGTAGCCGTTTGAGCTGAGTCTCCTTCTCATCGAAGGCCGCCAGAAACTGAACCGGAAACTCGGTGCCTCAATCGGCTGTGCTGCGAGGTCGGAAACGGCGTGTGCTATCTCAACTGCATTCATCAGATCATCAACCTTACAAAAGAGCGATCATAGCTAAACACGGCTTCACGACGCATCGGTTGCAGGTTTGGCCTCGAATCGAAGGCGAGCGGCACTGATGGCTTCCGCAGCTTTCGTTCAAGAACAGCCTGAGGTGGAAGAACTGTCAGGTACTCCGCAACGTGTATACCGGCTGCGTCAAGCTCTAGGAGCTCGATCTGCCGGGTACTGGCACCGGCGCATAGAATGATTCCAAGTGGTTGGCCTTCCGCGTCTTCGCTCTCGTACTTGGCCAGCCAACGAAGGTAGAGTTCCATCTGTCCCTTGTACTCGGGCCGAAAGCTGCCCTGCTTCAACTCGACAGCGACCAACCGATTCAGCTTCCTATTATAGAAAAGCAGGTCAATGTAGAAGTCTTCGCCATCGAGCTGGATACGCTTCTGTCGAGCGATGAATGAGAAACCAGCACCCAGTTCCAGTAGGAAATTCTCCAACTCCCGAAGGATAGCGTCTTCAAAGTCTCTCTCCATGTAATGGTCTCGAAGATCGAGAAAGTCGAGAATGTATGGATCTTTGAGGACCAAGGCCGGGCCAACCTCACCGCTCACCTTTAAGGTCGCGAGCTCCTTCCTGGCCAGCTCCTCCGGTTTCCGGGACAGCGCTGTCCGTTCGTAGAGCATGGAATCGATTCACCCCCTCAGGGTTCGAACACTCCAACCCTCCATACGGCACATCTCAGCATAAAATTCCCGCTGGAGCGGTTGCTCGAGCGGCAACAGTTCCCTGAAGTGAGACCAACTCAATTGCTGCGACAGCGTCGCAACAATCTCTTGCTCCGGAAATGACTCCGCAAACTTCATCATGCGCGTAAGGTTGGTCGCGTCAAAGCCGCGGCCAAACTCCGCGATCAATTCTTGCGACAGCGTCGCAAGAATCTGTTCCCCATACCGGGCGCGTTCATTTTGTAGAACATCGCGCCGAATGCGTTCGCCTACCTTCCAGTAAAGGAGGGTCAGGGTGCTGTTGACCACCGTGGCGGCATGCCCCCGAGCGTCGGTGATGAGCTGCCGGAGATCCTGTACTAGGTTTTCAGGCGCTTTCGGTTTTGGGGCAAGCTTACTCATGAGTGCTCAATTCCTATTATGTCTGTTTGGATGAGTTTCCGGAGATCTTGGAACAGACCTTGCGTTTCGTGGAGGCTTTCATTCGCCCTCTAATCTCGTGGCCATAAGCTCTCCCTATCCGACCCGCCCTGCGCCCTTGTTCCTAAAGCCCTAAATTGTCATTCACCGCGACAGCTATCTCTTGATCGGAGCCCAAATACCGTTCCGTGGTCTGGATGGACGAGTGGCCAAGCAGGAATTTGATCTGCTCGAGGTCCCCGCCATTCTTCCGGCAGAGCTTGGCGCACGTCCGACGAAGGTCATGGGCCCCGAAGTGCTCGATCCCGATTTGCTTCGATGAGTGTTCAACTATTGACCAGATCGCCCAGTCGCTCAGGGTGTCGCGATTGATCTTCCCGCTCTTCGAGACCGCTCGGAGCAGACGGCCATCTTTAATCTCGGCCGCGGTCATCCAGGCCTCGATTCCCTTCTTCACCCAGATGGGGATGGCCACCGTCCGGATCCGCCGCCCTTTTCCCTCGAGATCTACCAGAACCCACCGGCCCTCTCTTTGCTGAATGGTCTCGATATCGAGCTCGGCCAGCTCGTTCCTTCTGAGGGCACAACCCACCAGAAGGGCCAGGATTACATAGTCGCGCTTCCCTTTCAGGGTCGAGCGGTCGGGCACGGTCAGCAAATCCTTGGCCTGCTCCCGGGTCAGCCAGTTTCCCAGGCGAGTTCCCTTCTGACGGATATTGGGAATGTCGGTAAGGCTCGCCGCCTCCTCCTGACCGATCATCCCGGCCCGGCGAGCTTCGCCGACCATCTTCCGGACCGCAGAGAGCCGGACATTAATAGTAGAGGGGGACAAAGATTCCAGGGTCGAGCGCCACTCCATGAGCAGCTCCCGGGAGAGAGGTCGGCTGGCACAGAATCGGAAGAGGTCATCCAAAGCCTTGGCGTAGTTCCGTCGGCTATGTGGGGAGGAAACCGAGTCGAGCACCATCTTCCGGAGCAACGCCTGGGCCGGGGTCAGGGCCAGCGGCTCCCCTTCCCTGCTTTCGGGCTGGACAGGCGGCCAAAATGAGCTCAGCCGTCATGAATAATATTACCCCTGACAATTGACATTGTCGTAGGCAAAATATACTCATTCTAAAATAGTTGGCCAGAGTTTCCGCGCAACATCTACTAAGACGAAACACGCTCTTCGAGGCACCGCAACTCCCGTTATCTGTCTTCCGACAACATGCAGACGTCGGTGATCGGGCTGGAGGCATGTTCTGGAGCGCATTTTCTTGGACGCTCGTTGCGGAAGCAAGGCCACGCTGTGCGTTTGATTGCAGCTCAGTTTGTGAAGCCGTTCGTAAAGTCCAACAAGAACGACTTCGTGGATGCAGAGGCGATCGCCGAAGCCGTGGAACGCAAGAACATGCACTTCGTTCCGATCAAGACCGATGACCAGCTCGATCTGCAGACCATCCATCGAGTTCGCGATCGTCTGATCTCTCGACGCACTGCGGTCATCAACCAACTGCGTGCGTTTCTGCTCGAGCGAGGCCTGGTTTTCGCAAAGACTCCAGCGAAGCTGCGGAGCGCTTTGCCCGACATTCTTGAGAACGCCAACCTCGAGCTGACAACGCAGATGCGGAACCTGATCGATCTTCTTTGGAACGAGTGGAAGACAGTCGAAGACCAGATTGAAGGACTCAGCCTTCAGCTGGAAAGGATTTCCGCCGCCGATCCAGGGTGTACTCGCATCCGACAGATTCCAGGGATCGGGCCTATCGTGGCCAGCGGAGTTTTCTCTTTCAACTAAAGAAGCCCCTCAACCTATGCGGAGAAAGGGGGCTTGAACACTCAACACAGTGACTGACGTGAGAGCGACACGGCTTCGTCCCGCGATCTAAGCTCCTCAAAAAGCTAGGAGATATCTCCTTTGCAGCCAGGATGACCGCAGTTGCAGGCTAATTCGACTGTATCCTTGTTCGCTTCACAGTAGGTGCTGCAGTATTTTTCCGTAGTCGTGCATGTACAAGAAGGATGTGCACATTTCTTTTGATCGGCCATGGTTTGCCTCGCCTGAGATTGTGTCTCATGTCCTTCGATGCATCCGTCGATTATGTCGTTGGCGCTGAGAGCGCAAACAGCAGTAGCTTTTGCGTGCAAGATAGGAATTCAATCCCGGGGTCGAATAACAAACGCCGTTCACACGACTCGCGGTTCGCATCCAAGTGTGACAGGAGTTAGGCCATGCTCGATCATGCTGAATTCAACCCAGATTTTCTGATCAACGTTCGGCTCGATGAGGGGGAAGAGCCTTATGTGGTCTCCTGCTCGATGGTCGGAGTGATCACCGGCTTTCGTGGAGTAGTGAGGAGGTTTAAGAACCTAGAAAGACTCACATCTGAACTTGAAACAGTAGGGGTTGCAGCTGAGCGCTATTCGGCGCACATACAGGCGATAGGTGGGGAGCCGGGTCATACCAAGTCATTCCCCATCAGTCTGAACGAGGCTCAGAATCTCTCACTGATACAAACCGATTCGACAGAATGAGCCAATAACACCTTGATGCGATGCATGAACGCGAAGGGGGCGTAACACTTTGGGATTATCGAAGTCGGTTCTGGATTCTGATAGATTATCGGAAATGCAGTTTAGAGCACGCTCATGCCAAGTTGCGCTGGCGACCAACTTGCCATGGATCGCCCTATTCTTTGGAGCGGTCGCGGACTTGATGTCGGCACCCTGTTTGCCATACGAACGCACCCTCGTCATTGCTTGTCCTGTAGTGGCGTGGATTGAATTCAGATGCTAACAGCTATCTGATGCCGCCAAAGGTGATGCAGCCAACCTCTTGGGTAACACATAAGAAGGTTGGCACGCCAATTCGACATATCCACTACCTGATGGCCGAGACGTTCAGGGTTTCATGGGAGATATTCGAAAATCGGAAATGAACGCCCCCTCCCGGGAAAGTTCCAGCATTGATATCAATAGTGTTTGCTCCGATGGGTCACCGACCTATACCGCTATAGATGTACTGACGATCTATACCCCACTGCTACGCGAGGCTTATGGAAATCACGCTAGCCTTTTGCAAGCCTTCAGGACAAACTAGGGTTGTTTTGCCGCGCTTCAATCAGCACTGATACCTTCTGCCAGGAGCCGCTCTCTCAACACCTCTAGTTCCCGAAGAAAGCTTTGACTTTCGGACGGAGAGAACCCCGCAACAGGCATGAAGCGCAACGCAGTGCGATAGGCCTTCTGCGCATTTTGGCTACATCGAAGCTTCCGTTCGTCCGTGCTGCTTAAAGTCTCCACTGTCTAGAAATACATGCGCCAGGCGCAACCAACCGTTGCACTTGCTACCTCCGCTGGCGTGGTCCACGCCAAGCGTGTCTGTGAGCGCAGCCACAGCCGAACCATTTCAAAACAAAGGATCCCCCCAACGACCTACTCCCCGAAGCAACAAGCTCGGCCTCTATTCACTCTTCCGGCTCTGCAGGACGTTTGCGGGGAAGCCAAGAAGCACGGCTTTATCTGGGCACCAAAACAGGAGCTATTTGTTGCTCCGAATGGGGACCCCAGAGCGCGAAGACTGACGGCGAGAAGCAACCGGCCTCATCTTCCGACTCCCCAATCTAGCGGGACACCCCGCAACGCCCCAATAGATATGTGCGCGTAACGCGCACGAAGCGGATACCAAACCTTTGCTGAGGTGAGAGCACCGGGAGATGATCTACGTTTTGTACCGGGGAGAGAGTTTAGAGGTCGCATCCATATGAAGCACTGAACCCGTAAGAAATCTTCAGGAGATTGGCTTTGCAGCAAAAGGCATGTAAGCGTCGAAAAAAAAGCCAAGGCTCCTCACATTAGAAATGGAATATTAAAGGGTTGTGCGAAGAACTCTTTAGCCTAAAGCTTCACGTCCGAAGAATATGCTTATTGATGAGAACTTTAGCTTTCTTTAGGATGGCACTCGCCATCGCGGAGTCGGGTGCAATTTCAGCGAGCGCAACTGCACCCACAAGAGTACTGACGATGCCGCTCGCGATGGTAAAGGCTTTGCGCCTAGTCTGATGTGTGAGATGACGTGCGATGAGTTGAATAAGGCGCTGGTGGCCTTCGATGGCAATTGCGCGAATTATTTGACAAAGACGCACCTCTCCAAGCCACGCTCGATTTTAATCACCAGGTGTTTGCAGAGGATATTGCAATCGTGGAGCAGCAATTCCCAGAAGATTTACCAATAGACCTCCATTCTGAGGCGCATTTCTCGGCAGACAGGAGTTCCATAGCCTACAGAAATGGGCTGGCGGCATTGGGACTAGGACGAAACTACACCACCTAAATACTTTGGGTCTGTACACGCTCATCCATGGTAGTGGTTGAGGTTTGATTAGTCTGCCGCGCAATCCGGATGACTGCGTCGGTGACCCAAGAGGAACTCAACAACCGTTAGAGCCCCGGCAGGGATGAACAGTTAGCCAGAGCAAACTGTTTTAGGCAGAAAATAGACGCGTTCCAGCTGACGTACCTTTGGGAGGGCAAATTTACCGGGTTGACGCAGCTGGCCAGTCCGGAAATTCTGAGATTGGCCGCATACATCTATCTTTTCGAAATTTGTTCCCTGCTGATCTCGACTACCGCGACCGTGTAGGGCTCGAGATCTACGGAGAAGTCTTTCGCATAATTCAACGGCCGACTCACTGGTGCGATCGCGTTCGGATGCTCGAGTGAAGCAGAATCCGTTAGGCCTGTGGTGATGGTGTGTAGTTTCGCGATGGCCTTGTCCGGGACGCTGCTCCCTTGGAGTCGAACGAGCAAACTGTTCCGTTCTGCACCATAGTTGACAGCCTTGATCACGATGCGGCGACCATCAGTACTCCCCGTGGCCACGGCATGGACCGAACCATCCTTCCACTCCGACGGGATTGTCGTAGAGATTTTATCGAAGAGGATTTTGCGATCAGGCACATCATGAAATGCTCCGGTTGCAGATGCAAGATAACGTTCTGCATAGTGTTCACTAAAGAGCTTCTCGACTAGGTAGGTTCCGCCTGGGAACCACGAGACGTGGTCGTGGTAGATGGAGGAGGTCCACTTGGGATCATCCGTCGTGTTTCGCATGAGCAGCGCGGGGCAGGTCATCGTTAGTCCAGGACTGAGCTCCTCATAGAGCATCAGGCTGCCGGCCGCATGAAGTCCCGCGCGCCAATCGTAAGTATGCTGAAGGCTCCACTCGAGAACTCCAATTTCGATATTTGGGTGCTTCGAAGCACGTACGTAATCCCGAAGCTTCGTCAGGTAATCACGGATACGTCTCAAGCCAGTCTCAAAGTTCTCGGGTTCGTACTCGTAGTTGTGACAGCCAAGTATGTCGAAGTTATTTCCGGCGATATCAATGACCTTCTCGCTCCACTCCATATCATTGGACCGTTTTTGCCCACACGCCACGATTCGTGCGTTGGGAGCAATGTCACGGAGTCGTCCGCCATAGACGTTAACGATTTCCGCATACTTCTCCGGCGTGAAACCGTTATTCATGGGCTCGTTGTCGATCTGAAAGAACTTCACGCCGTAGGGATCGGGATGTCCGTTGGACGCACGTAGCCGTCCCCATTCGGTCGTTGGCGGATCATTGAGGTAGTGAACCCAGTCCATGGCGTACTGAACCTCCTCGGCTTTCGTACCGGGGCAAGCCAGCGTGATCAGGGGTTCCGCGTTGAGCTTCCGGCAAAGCCCAAGAAACTCTTCCGTCCCAAACCCGAAATAGTCTGAGTATCCACCCCAGAAAGTGTTGGGGTGGTATCCGCGTGAGGCGTATCGACCAATACCTTCCTTCCACTTGTATGTGGAAGCAAAGGAACCACCAGGCCAACGGATGAAAGACGGCCGGAGACCCCTAAGGGCCTGCAGCAGGTCAGGGCGCAACATGCCGTCGCGACGAACATCTGCGCGCATCATTGAAATGAAATCGACCAACAGGGCGCCGTGGCCCGATGCACTTATCTCAATCGAGGCCTGGGGATCTCGCACAGAGCTGGTGAAGGAGTAGGGAACCTCTTGCCAATCTGAGCCGACGAACGTAATCGGCATCGATGCGATCGGGACCCCTTTGGAGCTAGTCACCCGAAGGGTCAATTGAGGCGAACCCTTTTCACGTTTTATCCAGAGCGAGCCGTCATACTTAGTTCCCACTTCGAGGAAGAGACGCCCTTGCCGGATGCTCGCGTGACCACCATCAACCTGCAGACGCACGCTCTTCTTGCCGTTCTGGAAATCGATATCTGCAATCTCGACACGACCATGGTCCGATGACATCTCCCAGTATGTCTTGAAGTCTTCGCCCTCGAGCCCCACACCGCGAATCTGCTCGGCGAAGAGACCATCTTCCACTGAGTGGTTAATGTGTTCGAGAAACTGGCCATAAATCCGCTCATCGATCGGGACCGTCACCCTATCCGTATCGACGAGCAGGACAGCGACCTTGCCCTCACCTGTAACTGCGGTGGTGCTCGAGAGCAACGAACTGGACATGGCGGACAGCGGGCGAGCGGCGGTAGCCGCTAGAGAACTCAGGAGAAAACTTCGTCGATTCATCTGAAATAGGATCCGATCCGCATCAACTAATAAGGTTTGGGCTGATGATATGAGCATTGTTGAGCGCTAATGCTCGCTGCAACTGGCTTTGAAGCAAAGGTTCTTGCTGAAGAACGGCATCACGTGGTTCTGAAAGCGATCGGCGACTGCACTCGTGTGGGTTCCCGTATAGATCTCGAAGCTGTTTTGCAAACCGTACTGATCGAATACTTCGTGGAGCTTGGCGGCATCAATCCTGAGGCCGTCCTTATCGCCTACATCCATTGAGATGCCCTTGTATCGCTTGAGATTGCCAATGTATTGATCGACAAATGCCAGGGGTGCGTTTGCGGCCCACTTTGCGAGAATGTCCGGCTGTGGCTCACCGTCTTTGATAGGAAGATCAAAATAGAGAGGTGGATTCTTCGGATCGGGGGACCACGCCGCCGCCGATGCCAGCTGCGCTCTTGTGCCAAATGGAAGCGATGCAGAATCCGACGGTGTCTTCATGCTCTGTACTGCTTTTTCGAGCTCGGACGCCGCAGGGCCGATCTTGCGTGCCGACAGGCAACACGGACTCATGATGTAGAGGCTGCCAAAGACATCGGCATGCTTCATGCCAATACGAGTTGCACCGTAGCCGCCCATCGAATGTCCGACAAGTCTACGGCTCGCGCGATTCGGCATTGTTCTGTAGTGTGCATCGACGTAGGCGACTACATCTTTCGCGATGAACTGTTCGAAATCGCCAGTCGTAATCGAACTGGAGTACATAGACCCGTTGTGAACAGTCTTTGAGTCTGGAAGAACGACAATCATTTCCTGCACACCTCGGGCAAATGCCCCTTCGATGGTCTGCGGTACGTGAATCTCCTTGCTCCACTGCTCGGCTCCGATGGAGTAACCGTGCAAGGCATACACCACGGGGTAGCGGCGCTTCTTGTCAGTCGCATAGCTTGGAGGCAGGTAAACAATCACCGGTCGATCGACAGCGTCGCCTTCTAGGTTTCCTTCGAGCGAGGCGCCGTGGACGGTGATCTGCTCCACCTTCGCTGGCCTTGCTCCAGGTACTACAGCCGGTACCAGAGTTTGAACCTGAGCCTGCAGGCCTGTGGCGAATAGAAGCCCGAGTTGCATCAGTAATTGCAGCGCGAATCTTTCTTTCCGCATCGGTTCTCCAGTTAGGTTCGTTAGCTCAGCAATATCTTGCGGACGCTTCCGTCAGGATCGTCCACCATGTGGCACGTCTTGTCGAATACCATCGTCTGGCATCTCGATGGATCACTTGGTGTCCATGTAAGTTCAGGTTGGCTCGGATCTCCGCTGTAGGCAAAATTGGCCCACGCAGTGCTCATCTTCTTCGCAAGTGCCTGAGCCTCTAGCGTATTTCCAGTGCCCTGCTCACATCGTTTCGTATTGTCGAAGCAGAATGCCAGTTCAGCGGTATGCCATGCGCCACATTCGCCGCCGAGCATAGGCGACTGCCAAGTAAACCAGTATTGATAGACCGGTGCACCTCCCTGCCCGTGCTTCAGCCTCACCATGCGTTGCACATTGTTGCGTGCATTCAGCCCCTGAACGCCATACGACAAGGTCCGAATACTCTTTTCAGGATGGGCCTTCTTCATCGCTGCAATGAGAGCAACGGCCTTATCGTTGCCATAAGCTTTGAGCAGCGTCCCTTGCCACTCGACTTCTGTGGGATTCAACTTGTACTGCATGCCTTCTTCACTCACTGACCCGATAAGCATTGGGACATTCTTCGAGACTTCAGGAGCCGTGTCGTAAAAAGATCGAACCGTTACGGAGCGACCATCCACCGTCGGCGACCAACTGACCCTTGGGACCGTAGGCGGAGTTGAGCCCGGCCCAACAAGACCTATTGTCGCGGGATTGATCTTGGCAATAGCAGCATTGCCCGCGGCGAAGAGTCGCGACCACTCCATCTTCTTCAATGATTCGATATCGTTCTGCGCGAGCCCTAGTTCTTTCATCACCTGACGCGCCAGTTCCTTCGACTGTTCCGCGCTTGGGATATTTCCCCCTCCGCCCGACTGCACTCCAGCTCGATGGATGAGCCCCGCGGCCGAAGGCATGCCCATAAGGCAGGTAACCTTGGATCCGCCACCAGACTGGCCATAGATCATGACCTTGTCGGGATCGCCGCCGAAGTTGGCAATGTTCTCGCGGATCCAGCGGAGCGACGCTACAAGGTCCGTCATACCGACGTTCACCGAATTTTCGTAAGACGAACCTCCAATCTCGGAAAGATCGAAAAAGCCCAGGATATTGAGTCTGTGGTTCACAGACACCTGTACAACGTCATGATTGCGGGCCATCTGAGCGCCCTCATGCGAGGGCAGTTCGTACGCGGAACCGAAGCTAAATCCGCCGCCGTGGAAGTACACCATTACGGGACGATTCCCGGTAAGACCGGGCGTCCAGATATTCAGCTTGAGCATGTCTTCGCTCATGTAGCCGTCATCCCAATCGTAGAGAAACGACATCTCGATCGATTTGTAATTGTGCAGCGTCTGCGGGCAGTTCGCTCCATAGACCAGTGCCGGATACTCGTCCTTCCAGCTAGTTGGTGGCTTCGCCGGTAGCCAGCGATTTTCTCCTGATGTGTCCTGACCATAGGGGACACCTTTGAAGGTGTATACCCCTCCACTAACATAACCCCGCGCTTTACCGTACTGAGTCTTCGCAACTGCGCTCTGTGGAGTGCTGCAATTCCCCGCCTCCTGATGCGCAGCCGTTTTGGTGCTGTCGAGAGCGAGTAGTGGGCTACTCAGCGTCGCTCCTGCACCTGCTGAAACGGACAGAAGTAGGGCCTGGCGTCGGGTCAAGTGAGTACTGTCTCTTATGTGTTTGTTCATCATTAACTCCGAATTGGGAAGCATATGCGACAGAGATGAGCTTGAAATGAACAAACAGACGCTTAAGGGGCTCATGTCAGGCAGCAACATACTAACCTAAAACTGGCAGTTTCTTCGAGGGCAAAAATAAATGCCATATCACGACTGAGCAGCATCACTTGGGGATTCGCACGGCTCACAATTATCACGAGGCTGGAACCATAGGAAGCGGCGGTCGAATCGAACCGTGACATCCCCAGGTCCGTTTGCCGTCCTTCAACCGCTTCTCGTAGCTGAAGCCCTTGCGGTTCAAAGTGTCCCAAGACCAGGGTGAACCCTACCGATGATGGTGATCTTGCAACTCGCACACTTAATTGAATAATTGCCCTCGGCATCGGTAGCCCGAGGTGGCGTTTACCTCATCGAGACTTGGATGCACCGTGCCGTACGCGCACGCAGAGTTTTTCAAAACCGTTGCAACGCCGCAGGCGCACCCATCAACGGCCACCAAATTTAGGACACCACACACCAAACCACAAATACGCTAGACCCCTTCATTGGGGAATTTCTTAGCAAGAGAGAAGAGATTCATCGTGATATCCCGTCACAATCGACTATTGCAATGGGCAGCCGTAGAGCGTGCTGATTCTTACAAGTGGGTTGCCCCGCTCCGAAGAGTATTTTTCTCTGTATATCTTTCAGTAGTGCGGGTGCTGGCCGCGATGTATACGCTTCAATGTGAGATTCGCAGCCTGATTGGTCGCATGCGAGATACAGGCGAATCGGCATGTTTTGTTGCCATAGACCGAAATCAGGAGATTTACCCCAGCGAACATCATCCTTCGTGTAGGTATACCTGCCAAGTGAAGCTTTTACATTGACCGGGGTTCTTCTCTGCCCACTCATCATGCGAGATGACACGGTAGACAGTCGGAGAACACATATCTTGCTGTAGTACCTCAAGAAATCCCAACTTCACCAGTGCCTTAAATCCGCGCCTTACTGTAGCCTCGTGGCATTCGTAGAATCTATGTGTGACCGCAAGAAGGACACATCGCAAATGTTGTCCAATCATCCTTGGGCCAGCTTGGCTGATCTGAAGATGTTTCTAAACGGCTGGGATATGGGGAGAAATATCGGGGCCGCGCAATCGGCAGTCAGGGTTGTTGCAATCGACCTTTGCTATCCAAATCATCAAACACTCTCACTGATGGGATAAATGCAAAACAATAATATCCATATCCGCCAATGTCGATTGGGTCTCTCTGGTATTCCGCCTAGGGATGCGACAAAGCCAAACGGGAAACCGAGACCACCTGAACCGCTACACTCCTGAAAATATTATTTCCATCGAAGATTTCCCGATCCTGTGCGTCTAAGTTAGTGAGTGCCCTCCTGCATGAACCCAGCTAAGCCAGGATTTTCCGAAGTATTGCTTCCCTGCGATGGCCCAGAACGACGCTTGGCCAAACTGGGTGGGTATGCACAGGCCATTTATCTCTTAGCCCTCCGTGAATCGAAACAGTCTGGAGGATGGTTTTGTGAGCCTGCCCACAAGATAGCGCCGTACTTTGGGTGCCTTGAAGTCTCTGTCCAGCGAAATTGCCGAGCTTTGGTGGAAGCGGGATTCTTTGAAAAGGTACGGAAGACTGGACGGAGCGGAGTTGTGTATCGCGTCCTCTCGTATGAGGAATGGGCAGAGAAGAATCCCGGACAGTGCTGAAATCATTTCGAAGTCATTTTTGATTTGTCCATTTTCTGGACAGGCCCGCCACACAGAAACCGCACGCCAAAACCCCACACACTCAAAGAACCACACATAAGAAGAGAGTAGAAGACAGGGGGAGAAGGTAAGGGAGTATCAATCCTGTCTGAAGTAAGCAGATGCAGAAATCTGGACAACTGGACAAGTAACTAGGGGGTAGTAAGAAGGGGTAGCAAGCTGTCCAATGGGAAAATCTGGACACCGATTCCAGCCCGACCGAACCACAGGGTTTACCTAACTTTTGCCACTGTTCCGACGAAAACCAGCACTGAATCCAAATTTCAGTTTTCAGAATTCTTCCTGTGAAAAGCAGGGTCTCTCAGTACCTCCAATAATTCCAGAACGAAGCGTGTAAGGCATCCTGGCGCGTCGTTTCTGTCCAATTTCTGGACGCCAAACGCAAAACAGCCCCGAGACGAATCCCGAGGCAGTTTCCGAGATCAGGTTATTTACTGCTTTACGCTGCCACCTCTAACACCGAATAGATTGTCTGCCGTGAGACTTTGTACTTCGCTGCTAGGTCCGATTTCTTAGCACCTTCCTTTGCTGCCTGCCGTATCTCTGCAATCTGGACAGGAGTCAATGAAGGTTTGCGACCGAGGAAGACACCGCCCTTTGCTTTGGCGATTGCAACTAATCATCCAAGCTATGGAACGTAAAAAGTATTGCAGCAAGACCGAGCTAGGCAAGACGATTAACGCGGGCAGGTTTGGACCGAAGCAGTTCGACTATGCACTGTCAACGTTAGCGGGGTGCGGTTCGCTGGCGATAGAACCCCCGTCGAAGAATGGCAACGGTAGACCCTCAACATACATTCGCTACATACGTCCGCCGGAGTTTTAGGGGGTACTTATGGAATCAAAATGCTTGATCAATAATGATGTAATAAGTCCCTGAGGCCTAAATTCGCTTGATTCAATAAGACTTATGGAATCAAGGAAATTCGCTATAACTGTATTTTTTTCAGCTGTTTGGAATTATGGAATCAAATATTCAACGTGAGAGAGAGTGTGTGTGTGTCACTCCGATGATTCCATAAGTCCCGGACCCCTGTTTTAGAACTTTCTGGACAGTCATTAGAGGAGAGGGTTACCGCACATATTTTGGCATTCCTCTCAAAAGGTTAAAAATTCCAGATTCCAGAATCTGGAAAATCCTGGCTTCGGGCAAACAGAAAGCCCCGCCATAAAGGCAGGGCAGGGTTGTAACGGTTACTTCGGCACGCCATTCCGCGACGGTCATGCCTTTGGGTTCTGGTGGCGGGGTGGGTTCCTTGGCAGCGAGGATTTCAGTGATCCTCTGGACAGCGAGGGCACGCAATCTGCCGGGTGCGGTTTGGTCTCCTGCGATGCGTCTGAGGAAGGCGAGGGACGGCTTTTTGAGGGCAGCAAGGGCAGCTATTCGCCGATGCGCGGGAGCGAGGCTGGTGACAAGTTCGCGGTTTATTCGTTCGAGATTGGTTCGGGCCATGTTTGGGGTCCTGGATACTGGTTTGGTACGGGTTTAGCGCTTTTCTATCGCCGTCTAGGTACCGTTTTGGTCTGGGGCGGAGTAGTGCTCTGGACGGTCGAAAATTTCTATAATTTTTAAATCGAGGTATACGGGGTCTGAGAAGTTGCGTTTTGGGACCCACCCCCTACCCTGATTTATTTCCAAAACGATTCAGGGTCGAATTGCGTGGCCACTTTAGCGGTTCGCACATAATCTGAGGGGACAGGGCGGTGGTCTAGGCGTGCCGTTCTGGACGGGACCCATGAGTCCTAAAGCTGTTCAATCTAAACGAGTTGTTAGTCCTAACAGCCAGGTCTCGTCGGACATCGTACCCCTCAGTACCCCGAATCAATCGGCTTGTTTTCCGTGTCGGGATCTGACGAGGGGTTTATTGCAAAGGGAGAATGCTCGCCGTACAAGGCTTTAGGCTTCTGCGGCTATGGCTTCTGACGGTTCGGATGTTTGCCCATCCTCAATCACGTCATAGGCTTAGGGTGCATCTGCTTCGGCCTTGTACTGCCTGCTGTGCTGCCAGAACGATTCGCGGTTGTCCTGTTTGTCCAATGGGTTGCGAAGCCATACGGACGGATGATGGCTGATAGATATGCGGTCTATCAGATGACTTCATCCTGCGCATTGCGCGGTCATGGCGCTGGCCGTGACTGAATCCCAGTCCGGGCCGGTTACCCCCTGGCTGGCCTTGCTTGGTCGGTCTTACCGACTACTAGCGGCTGGCCTCGGGAATCTTGTGACTGTCCAGATTGGACAGAATCTTAAGTGTTCGTCTGGGGTACATCCTAGGAGTAGCCATTACAGGTGCCTAAATACCGACCAAATGTGTCCGTCTAGAGTCGAAAACTATTTAGTTGACAAAATCCGTCTGATGTCTTTAATTCTAAATTTACAGTGAGCATCAGGGGAGAGAATATGAGCGGTTGGAACATTGGATACATCCGAGTCAGCAGCGTTGATCAGAGCACCGTCCGTCAATTGGAGGGTGTAACCCTAGATCAAGTCTTCGAAGACAAGGCATCGGGCAAAGACACCAACCGTCCGCAACTGCAACAGTGCCTTAAGACACTCCGCAAGGGTGATCACCTTCATGTCCACGCAATGGAGAGGCTGGCCAGGAATCTGGTGGACCTGTTGACCATTGTTAAGTCGTTGACAGATAGAGGCGTTAGCGTCACGTTCTACACGCCTTCCAAGATGACATTTACCGGCGAGAAAAACATCATGGCTGACCTGATGCTCGCGATTATCGGGGCTGTCGCGCAGTTCGAACGCGAGATGTCCAAGGAACGGCAGTTAGAGGGCATCGCGATTGCCAAGCGGGAAGGAAAATACAAGGGTCGCAAGCCTGTCCTTACCCCTCAGAAGGCCCTAGAACTGCAACACAAAGCATCTGAAGGCGCGAACAAGGCAGCGCTGGCTCGGGAGTTCGGGATCTCGCGGACATCTCTCTACGAGTACCTAAACGCTGAATCTAAAGCCGCTGCTGTCCGTCCTCGCCTAATCCCTTAACCCGGTGATTGGAGAGAAAATGACCGTCGGAACCCTTGTAACCAGCCTAAGCCACCCAAAAGCTATTGGTGAAGTAATCAGAATCAACGATGCGGGTGCTTTGACCATTCAGTTCACCACCCCGCCAAGTGAGACGCTACCCTATGCGCATGTCTGCACAGAGATCTGGCCAGCGTCGGACCTCGGACAGCTAAACCCGCTCACATAAACCCGCCAGCCTAACTCCTAACCCGTTCCCAACTAATGGCCCGGCTACACCTTGGCCGATAGGCTCGATTACCGAACCCGCCTTGACCCCGGCTGAAACGCCTCCAACAGGCGGTGGATGAAGGAATGAGGTTCCCGTAGATTGGCAGGGGCTGAAATTGCACAGCCAGCAGCAGTAACCTGTCCGCACGATGGCCATTGTTGCAATGTGTACAGGACTGCGGATCTCTGAGGTCTTGGCTTTACGTTGGGAGTGCCTAGACTTTCAGAACGGGACAATGTTGGTGGAAAGGGCAGTTGTAAACGGTCGCATAGGCCCGACCAAGACAGAGACATCGAAGGATGATGTTCCCGCTTGATGGCGAACTTGCTGCTGTGCTACTCGACTGGCAGCAGGAGCAGAACCGTTCACAGGGTCTAGTCTTCCCTTCTCCGCTGACCGGAGGTTGCTATCACGCTAACATGATCCAGAAGCTACACCTGAAACGGCTGGAGAACGCATCGGAATCAAGGGTCTCGGTTGGCATGCTTTCCGGCACAGTTACAGAGGTCTGCTGGACGAGACAGGAGCGAACGCAGGGATGCAAAAGGGACTGATGCGCCACGCCAACATCAGCACGACGATGAATACATATGGACGGGCAGCAATCAAGGCGAAGCAGGAAGCGAATAGCAAAGTTGTCCAGATGGTCTTAAAGAAAGTTTGCGCTTAGTGTGGGGTTCTGTGGGGTTTGAAGTTTTGGAGGGAGTCTATAACCGCTTGATTTTATTGGCTCCTGAGGTAGGACTCGAACCTACAACCCTTCGGTTAACAGCCGAATGCTCTGCCATTGAGCTACTCAGGAGTGTGTGGAGCACGTTGAAGCAACGCGCTGCGCTTTTATTGTTATAGCAAAAGGCAGGTAGTACGGTCAAAGGCTAACAGTATCAATGCGCCGGCAGCGGGAAACTGGAAACAACAATCGCATCTTGCTCGAGTGGGCCCATGAAATCGGAGCAGGTAAGTCAGCTTCATTAGGCCACGAGGCAGATAGCTCGCTCAAAATCAGAACCACACAAAAAAGCCCGAGACATCCACGGGCTTTCTTTGTGTAGTTATCAATTCTTCAAAGCTTGTAAGCTTTTTTCACGAGGTTGACCGTTAGATCCTGCACTACTTCGAATGCTTCATCTTCGTCCAGCCGATGCTCTGCCACCAGCCGTCCCAGAAACGCGCAATCGATCCGGCGGGCCACATCGTGTCGCGAGGGAATCGAGAGAAACGCACGCGTATCGTCGTTAAAACCGACTGTATTGTAGAAACCCGCAGTCTCCGTAGCCTGTTCGCGGAAACGCATCATCCCCTCCGGCGAATCGTGGAACCACCACGGCGGACCAAGCTTCAACGCGGGATAATGACCCGCCAGCGGAGCCAGTTCGCGCGAGAAAGTCGACTCGTCTAGCGTAAACAGGATAAAGGTGAGCCGCGCATCGTTGCCATATTTGCTGAGCAACGGACGCAGGTTGCGGACATACTCCGTAGGCGAAGGAATATCCGCTCCCTTGTCGCGGCCAAATTTCTCGTACACCTGACGGTTGTGGTTGCGAATACTTCCAGGGTGCAGCTGCATGGTAAGGCCGTCTTCCACCGACATTCCTGCCATCTCCGTCAACATCTGTGCCTGAAAGAGCTGTTGCTCTTCCGGAACCGAACCGCCGGAGAGGATACGCTGATAGAGCGATTCTGCAGCCGCCGGATCTAGATCGGCAGTCATCGCGGTAAGGTGCCCATGATCGGTTGCCGTAGCTCCCAGAGATTTGAAGAATTCACGGCGATTGCGCAAGGCATTCAGGTAGCCCTTGAACGTGCCGATGTTCTCTCCCGTAATCGCACCTAGTTTTTGAATGTTCTCCTGAAATCCGATGTACTCTGCGTCGATGACCGAGTCGGGCCGGAAGGTTGGAAGCACCCTTCCCTTCCATCCAGACTCCCGAATGGACTTATGGTATTCAAGAGTGTCGAGAGGCGAATCTGTGGTTGAGAGTACTTCGATCCGAAATTTTTCAAAAAGTGCGCGGGGACGAAACTCAGGAGTCTGAAGCGCGCGTGAGATCGTATCGTAGTACTGATCCGCATTCTCCGGGCTCAGACGCTCGCTCAACCCGAACAGCGTGCTTAATGAATAATCCAGCCATAATCGCGTGGGGGTTCCACGAAAGAGGTAGTAGTGCTTGGCGAAGATGCGCCATACCTCGCGTGGGTCGGCCTGCTGTTTATCGTCCACCTGGGGTATACCGAGAGACTCGAGAGAAATGCCCTGAGAGTAAAGCATTCGAAAAATATAGTGATCCGGCTGGATAAAGAGTGCCGCGGGATTCGGGAAGGCCTCGTCCTTCGCAAACCACGCCGGGTCGGTATGTCCGTGTGGGGAGAGGATAGGGAGATCGCGTACCGTTTCGTAAAGTTTCTCCGAGACCACACGGGTCGCGGGATCAGATGGGAATAACCGCATGGGATCAAGCATTCAGAGCACCTCAAGACAACGGGTAAAGAACAGAAAAAAGAGATCGTAGGAGCGAACAATTCAATTAAGTGCGAGTTCGAACAAACTCGACCTCAGAAGCCTATCAAAACTGAGCTATGAGTGGTTGACCAATTTAAGTCCGCAACTCTCGATGGGGTCATTCTGAGCCGCAAGGAAGAGTTTTCGATCTAAACGAAGGAGGCGTCCCCGAAGGGACGCCTCCTTATTTAGGACCAAATCAGGTTTATGGAATGTAGTAACGCATTCCGGTAAAGACCATATTGTTGGTCGCTTTGGGAGCGCCGCCAACACCGGTCCACGCCTCACGAGTCAGATAGCTGTACTGCATTTGGTACTGCAAACGGCCAAACTTCGGATTGGTGTAGACACGGTAGGTAAAGCCTGCGGTGCCTTGGATCACTGCTCGAGTTGCACCGAGACAGTTAGCTGGGGGCCCCGGGTTATAGGGTGCTCCGCCAGCAAGTCCATTGCCTGTACCGGAAGGAATCGCTTCGGTATTGCAGCCCGCATTGTTTCCGGTAACAGGAGCATAACCAACAAGCACACCTTTATCGTTTACAAAGGTCGTCCGCTGGGCATACTCTCCGCCGGCGTAGCCAAAAATATCGAGCTTCTTGAGCGGATGGGCTTCCAACGAGATCAGGCCCTGCTGGGATTTGATCGGAGCCAGAGTTCCATCCGGGTGAACGGTGATATCGGGCAGCGTCGAGGTGCCATAACGGCCCACGCCGGTTCCCGTCATCATATGAACACCCACATCAAGATATTTCGTCGCCGGCATGCGAAGGTTGGCGAAAAAACCACCGCCAGTCTTCGTGTCGTTGGTCGCACCGGCGCTCGTCGTACCGGCGGGATAGTATCGGTCCCGGAACCAACGTGCCACACCACCGACCTCGAAGTGTCCGTACTTCGCGTCGTAGGTTCCCTTCACAACCACGTCAGGCGCGACGTTGTTGGAATAGTTGGCCGTCAGGTTGTACAGACCGCCGCCCGTTCCCGCAGCCCCGATGAAGAAGTTCGCCGGAGCATTCGAGGCGGAGTAAATATATTCTGCCTGCTCCAGCGAAGCGGCGCCGGTGAATTTGCCATAGGTCTGCTGGAAGCGAATTGCCGGCTGGCGTGCCCAGCTGAAACCGACATGGTACTGAGCGTCGATCGTCATCGGCAGATTTTCGGTACGGTTGTCTGTCGATTTCTTCGTCTCCGTGACCAGTGACCACATCTGACCACCCGTCACAGCGAAACCATTTTTTGTCGCCGCCTGTCCCCAGATCTGGCGTTGACGCAGCGTATAGCTGTTGCTCTGATTGTCATTCGAGGTCGCGCCGGCTGAGAGAAAGTCTGCTTCCACATAACCAGACAGTTTGAACGGCCCTGTATTGCCCTCGAACAGCGCTCCCACGCGGCTCTGACGTCCGGAGAAGTTCAACTCACTGACATGCGCCATTCCGGATCCCATATAAGGAGTCGAATTGAACGGTGTATTGACATCAGAAGCCATAGCCCTGGAGCGCCATACAGATTCAAGCGCGAAGAACGCGACTGGAGTGATTGTCACGCCCTTGTAGTGGATTGTCGTAGGTGACTCGATCGAAGTCGTGATGTCCTTCTTGGTATCAATGATCGTCTGCGCCAGACCCGTGTTCGCGACTTTCAGGTCAGAGACCGAGCTCGAAAGCGTCTGCATCTCTTCGTGGTTGGACTGAATCGCCGTCAACGCATTCTGTGCCTGGGTAGCTGCGGCACTGGCCGAAGCGTTGGCTGCCTGAGCGTCCTGCGACGCCGTGCTCAGCTTTGCATCCCGGTCAGCTAACTGGTGCTTGAGCTCGTCGATCTGCTCCTGCTGGGCTTGCATCTGCTCCCGCAACTCGCGGAGCGTACGCTCAAGAGGACTCTCAGCCTTCTTTCGAACTGACTTCTTTGTCGTTCGGGCAGAAGTCCCCGTTTGCGCTTGCATTGATGCCGTACTAAGGACCAGCACCACCGCAAGGGCAGCTCGTAGTTGTTTCGTCATGGATCCTCGCAAGTGTATATAGGTGCCGTGGATCAAACAGAGATAGGGGGCCAGGACTGTTCTGTCGTGCCGTCCGTGGCCGCTGCTCTTCTCCGCGGTCGCCGTTGCTCTCATCCTTCCAAAATCGTGTGAACAGAAAAATAATTTACGGTCTATTAACAATTCAGGCCTGCATCTTTGCCGCGTCTTTATTGATGATTCCTCGTGATAGCCGCTTCTCGCCTCGCACTTCCGTCGCTCCTTCGTGTGTTCGATGATTTACCGTTGTCGACATGCGATTTTTCCAGGTTGCCCCTCTTCTACTCGCTGCCTTTGCTGCGTCTGCTGTTGCACAGACACCGCTGAAGTTGATCCCCATCCCGCGCGAGCTCAAGGAAGGCACGACCCAGCCCCTCTCCCAGGGCATCCAGATCACCTGCGCCTCTCCCTGCGCAGCCGAAGACACCTTTGCCGTTGACGACCTCAAAAGCTACCTCGCCTCTCAAGGCATTACCGTCAACGCCACAGCCCCGGCCAGTATCCTCGTCACCCGCTACGGCTCGCCGATCTCGAAATCGATCCTCTCCGATGCCTCCCCGGATAAAAAGCCGCTGACCGACTTCCCTGCCGAGATGAAGCCCGAAGGCTACGCCATCATTCCCGACGGGAAGGGTCTGGCCATCACCGCCGATAGCGGCTCCGGAATCTTCTACGCCCTCCAAACCGTTAAACAGCTCGTCACCGGTCACGGCGCAAACGCCACCCTTCACACCGCCACCATCCGCGACTGGCCCGCCATGCGCTATCGCGGCCTGAGCGACGATCTCTCCCGAGGCCCCTTCCCCACCTTCGAGTTCCAGAAGAAGCAGATCCGCATCCTCGCCGCCTACAAGATCAACATCTACTCGCCCTACTTCGAGCACACCATGCAGTACTCCGGACACCCACTCATGGCGCCTCCGGGAGGTTCCCTTACCCAGGCACAGGCCCGCGAGCTGGTCGCCTACGCCTCGCAATTCCACATCGTCATCATTCCTGAGCAGGAAGCCTTCGGCCACCTCCACTACCTCCTAAACTGGGAGAAGTACTCTCCCATCGCCGAAACCGCGCACGGCCAGGTCCTCGCTCCCGGACAGGCTGACGCCCAGAAACTCACCCACGACATGTTCAGTGAGCTCGCTCAGATCTACCCTGGCCCCTTCCTCCATCTCGGCGCCGACGAGACCGTCGAGCTCGGCAAAGGCCAGACCAAATCCGAGGTCGACTCCAAAGGCCTCGGCACCGTCTATCTCGGCTTCCTCCAGCGAATCGTCGCCGACCTCCAGCCGCTCAATCGCAAGCTCCTCTTCTGGGGCGACATCGCTTATAAGGAGCCCGACCTCCTTAAGCAGCTTCCCGAATCCTTTAAGAAAGCCACCATCGCCGTCCCCTGGGAGTACAACCCCCACCCCAACGGTTTCGACCGCTACATCAAACCCTTTACCGACGCCGGCTTCGAGACCTGGGTCGCGCCCGGCATCAACAACTGGTCCCGCGTCTATCCCAACTGGAACAACGGCCTCGACAACATTCAGCGGTTCACGCTCGACGGACAGAAGCTCGGAGCCACCGGCCAGCTCAACACCATCTGGAACGATGACGGCGAGGCCCTCGTCAACGCCGACTGGTACGGCATCCTCTTCGGCGCCGAGGCCGCCTGGCATAAGGGCGTAGCTTCCATTCCCGCCTTCCAGTCCAGCTTTGGCGAAATCTTCCACGGCGACACTACCGGCAAGATCGACGAGGCCCAGCGCGAGCTGATGGCGGCCCACAAGCTCCTCAAGGATTCTCCCTATAAGGTCGACGGCCAGGACCTCCTCTTCTGGCAGGACCCCTGGAATGCCGACGGCCAGCGCATCGCCGGGCAGATTCGTCCTATCCTCTCCGAGCTTCGCCTCCACTCCGAGCGTGCCCTCGTTCTCGTTGCGGAAGCCCGTAACGCCAATCCCAACCTCCGCGAAACCGACGCACTCGATGTGCTCGAGCTTGGCGCCCGCCGCATGGATCTCATCGGCCTCAAGTTCCAGATCGCAGAAGAGATCGCCAACAGCTACGCTCACGCCTTCGCCCTCCAGACTTCGAAGGTCAAGGAGGACCACGAAGAGCTTTCCCGTGAGCTGAACTCCATCAACGCCGTAAACGGCAAGCTGCAGGATCTGCGCAATAACTATTCCCTGCTGCGTGATCTCTATGAGCAGGCATGGCTCAAGAGCAACCGGCCCTACTTCCTGCGCAACAATCTTGAGCGTTACGACTTCACCATCCAGATGTGGCTCGGCCGTATCGACCGCATGCGCGTAGCTCAACGTCAGTGGCTCAATTCACAAACCCTCCCACCCGCGTCCGACATCGGCATTCCAGCGCCAGTCGTGGCGGCTAAATAACGCGATCGATCCCTGAGACGCTCGTCGTTTCATAGATGAGCGTCTCCAAACTTTCTTCACCCTCATCGACACTTCCGTTTTATATCCAGGCGAGAATAGACTAGACCGAGATGTCTCAGACCCTCTCAGCACGCCGGCTTATCACCGATTCACAGATCATCGAACGCCCTACCGTGACCATCGACGAAGATGGCATGATCGCGAGCATCGAACCAGACTCTGCTCCGCAAACAGCACAGACAACGTTAACGCCAACCTTCCTGGACATCCATACTCATGGCGGTGCTGGTCACGATGTCATGGAAGCCAGTCCTGAAGCCCTGTGCAATATCAGCCGGTTCATGGCCAGCCACGGCGTCGGGCACTTTCTTCCCACCACGGTCACAGCCGCGATTGATAAAACCCTCTCATCGTTGGAAGGCATCGCTCAAGTTATCGAACGCGCACAGGGTTCTGGATGGGACTCCCGCCTTGCGCGACCCGTCGGCATCCACCTGGAAGGCCCCTTCATCTCCCACGCCAAGCGCGGCGTCCATCCTCCATCAGAAATCCACCCCCCGGACATAGCTTTGTTCGACCGCTTCCAACAGGCCGCGGCCGGGCAGATTCGCCTGATCACCATCGCTCCCGAAATTCCGGGCGCACTCGATCTGATCCGTCACTGTGCCGACCGTGGCGTTCGCGTAAGCATCGGGCATACCAACGCCACCGCTGTAGAAGCGCGCGCGGGCATTCAGGCCGGGGGCCACAGCGCCACTCACACCTACAACGCCATGCGCGCACTCGACCACCGCGAGCCCGGCGTCCTCGGCGTCGTGCTCGACGATGACAGCCTCTACGCCGAGCTGATCTGCGACGGAGTCCACGTTGCACCTGAGTTGGTGCGTCTCTGGCTCAAAGCCAAGGGCCTCCAACGTGCCATCCTCGTAACGGATAGCATGGCCGCTGCAGGCATGCCCGAGGGCGACTACACGCTTGGGACCTTCGCCGTAAAAGTTGCAGATGGCCGCGCCTTTGCAGCGGACGATCTTGCTCAGGGCAAACACACACTCGCCGGAAGCGTTCTAACCCTCGACCGTGCCGTCTTCAATCTGCAGCAATTCACCGGGGCTCCCCTGGAGACCGCCATCCGGCTCGCCTCTAGCAACCCCGCCACGATGCTGGGTCTCGATCCGTCCTTCAATGAAATCGCTCCCGGAAAACCCGCAAATCTGAATGTCTTCAATCCGGCCGGCGAACGCGAGCACACACTGTTCCACGGAAAAATCGTCGAATAACTTCTGCGAAACTGTCGTTCCGCCGTGGGCAAAGAAAGGCCATCTCAACTGTCTCCTCTTCCGGACGGAAGTCTCCACGCAACCCTCCGCCTTATAGTCGCGAAAAATTCTTCTTTGCACGCTGGCATGGAGAAAAAGCTGTTCCACACCGATAACATTTTGGATTCTTTCACCGGCGCTTTCTTGCACTTTTCCCTATAAACTCGCTGTCATGCCTTTAGCTTCTCCCGCGTCTCACCTGCACTTCTTGGACTTTGTCCTGATCGTCGTCTATCTGGCCGGGATCACTCTCTTCGGTCTGCGTTTTCGCGGCAGCAAGGGTGCACCGTCAAAGTCGCTCAAAAGCTACTTCCTCGCCGACCGCAGCGTGCCCTGGTGGGCCATCGCCCTCTCTATCGTCTCCGCCGAAACCAGTACTCTCACCATCATCAGCATTCCCGGCGTGGCCTTCACCGGAGACTTCGGTTTTCTTCAGGTTGTCATCGGCTACATGCTCGGCCGCATCGTCGTCGCCGCGCTGTTCCTTCCCCGGTATTTTCAAGGCGAAATGCTCACCGCCTACCAGCTCATCGACCAGCGCTTCGGCGGCACGCTCCATAAGACCACCGCTGGCCTCTTCCTCATCACGCGGGCTGCCGCAGAAGGCGTCCGCGTCTTCGCCGTCTCCATCGTAGTGGCCATTGCCATCGGAACGGGAGATGTGCTCTCCATCGCCATCATCTCCGCCCTTACCCTGCTCTACACCTTCGAAGGAGGGATGACCGCCGTCATCTGGACCGATGTTGTGCAAATGGTCCTCTACATTGCCGGGACCCTCGTCGCGATCGTCACCCTGGGAACCCACGTTCCCGGAGGCTGGCAACACATCCACGCCGCGGCCTCGGCAGCCGGCAAGTTCCACCTCTTCAACTTCGCGATCAATCTCACCCAGACCTACACCTTCTGGGCTGGCGTCCTCGGCGGAACCTTTCTCACCATGGCCTCGCACGGCACCGACCAGCTCATGGTGCAGCGCATGCTTGCCGCTCGCAACCTCGGCGAATCGCGCCTCGCACTGCTCTCCTCCGGCGTCGTCATCTTCGTGCAGTTCACTCTCTTCCTTCTCATCGGCGCAGGTCTCTGGGTCTTCTATGGTGGAGTCTCCGCGGCGAATCTCACCCCCGATCGTCTCTTCCCTGCCTTTATCGTCAGCGAGATGCCCATCGGCATCGCAGGCCTTCTCATCGCAGCCATCCTTGCGGCGGCAATGTCCAATCTCTCCGCCGCGCTCAACTCCCTCTCCTCCACCACTGTGGTGGACTTCTACATGCACTGGAGACCCGAAGCCGACGACCGCGAACGCATGATGATCTCCCGCTCCTCCACGGTCGTGTGGGCGCTCGTGCTCTTCGCCATCGCGGTCTACAGTATTCAGGTAGGAGGAAAGGGGCACGTTGTCGAGATCGGCCTCTCTATCGCCTCCGTCGCCTACGGTGCTCTGCTCGGAGTCTTCCTCCTCGGAACCCTCACGCGCAAGGCCACCGAGGCCGGAGCCATCGTCGGTCTCATCGTAGGCTTCGCCCTCAACATGGCTCTCTGGCTCCAGCCCGGCCCGATTCACCTCGCCAGCCTTCCCCTCTTCGGAGATACCACTCTCCCCCGCGTGGCCTGGACCTGGTATGTCCTCATCGGCTCCGCCGTAACCTTCATCGTCGGCCTCATCGCCAGCAAGCTGCTGCCCAAGCCACGCATTCCCACCCCTGGAAAGCCTGTCGTCACGGCAACTCTTGTTCTGGCATCGCTCTGGTTGTTGCCGTGTCGAAGCAGAGCCGAAGAACCTGTTTCTTCGCCCCTATCCTCTCCTATCTCTATCGCCCCTTCCAGAACTCCCCGTTCCTCCCAAAATTCACAAGCTGCCACCCCGGACTTCACTCCGGTCTCTGCTCTGATGAACGACGCCATCGCCGCCCACAAGCTTCCAGGCGCCGTCATCGTCATTGGACATGACGGCAAGATCGTCTTCCATCAGGCCTACGGCAACCGCAAGCTCGCGGAAGAGCCCGGCCTCGACGGCAAACCGTCACCCGCAGAACCCATGACCGAAGACACCATCTTCGACATGGCCTCGCTCACCAAATGCCTCTCCACCGCGACTGCGATGATGCAGCTCTACGAACAAGGCAAATTCCAGTTCGATGATCCCGTCGCTAAATATCTCCCCGACTTCGCCGCCAACGGCAAAGACAAGGTCACTATCCGCGAGCTGCTCACCCACTACTCTGGCCTTCCGCCCGATATCCCGATCAAAGATCCCTGGGGTCTCGCCGCACCCGACAAAGCCGAAGGCATCAAGCGCGCGCTCGCCTCGCCCCTCGACAATCCTCCCGGCACAAAGTTCGTCTACTCCGACATCAACTTCATCACCCTCGGCGCCATCATCGAAAAACTGAGCGGCCAGCCCGAGGACCAGTACGTCATCAAAAACGTGTTCGAACCTCTCCATATGAATGAAACTCGCTATTTGCCAATCGGCAAATCATGCGGGAGCCTCGGAATGATTCCCTTTGCATCTCAAAGCGAAATACAAAAAAAACTCTGGGATAAATTTCACGATCACCTCACGATAAAGTGCAGTCCTCAAGACTGGGATGCCGATAATTTCATTCCACGAACCGCTCCCACCGCCCACGACGACGAATCCAAGGACAGCCCCTCCCTCAACCCTGATTTCGACCATCTCCTTCGCGGCACCGTCCACGACCCCACGACCCGCCGCATGGGCGGAGTTGCAGGGCACGCCGGTGTCTTCTCCACCGCGCACGATGTCTCCCTCTACGCCCAGGCTCTCCTCGACAAACTCCTCCACAACACCGGCCCCTTCCCGCTCAAACAGTCCACTCTGCGACTGATGACCAAGCCCGAGCAGCCTGCCACCGCACAGGACGGAGCCACCATCTTCACCCCTGATGGCCAGCCCACCAAGGGCATCGCCACCCGAGGCTTCGGCTGGGACATCAACACCGCCTTCTCCCGCCCCCGCGGCTCCATCTTCCCCATCGGCAGTTTCGGACACACCGGCTTCACCGGCACCACCCTCTGGATGGACCCGCAGTCCAACACCTACGTCGTCCTTCTCTCCAACGCCGTCCATCCGCGCGGCAATCCCCCCATCTCCGCTCTTCGCGGGCAAGTCGCCACCGCCGCCGCCCAGGCCCTCCACCTCTACGGCAGCGAACCCGCAGTTAAAACCCTCACCGGCATCGATATCCTCGAATCCACCCACTACGCCGCACTAGCCGAAATCGCGCGCCGGCACAACAATCACCTCCGCCTCGGCATCCTCACCAACCAAACCGGCCTCGACTCTCACGGCCACCGCACCATCGATCTCCTCGCCACCGAAGCCCCTAAATCCGCCCCCGGCCTGGAGCTCAAATCCCTCTTCTCACCTGAGCACGGCATCTTCGGCACCAAAGACGAGGCTGGCATCTCCGGCGAAGTCGACCCCACCACCCACATCGCCGTCACGTCCCTCTACGGAGCCAAACCCGAATCACGCCGTCCCACCCACGATCAGCTCAAAGACCTCGACGCCGTCGTCATCGACCTCCAGGACGCCGGTGTCCGCTTCTATACTTACGAGGCCGTCACCGGGTACTTCCTCGAAGCCGCTGCCGCAGAAAAGAAACTCGGGCACCCTCTCGAGATCATCGTCCTCGACCGCCCCAACCTGATCGGTGGGGAAAAAGTGCAGGGCCCTGTCTCCGACGAGGGTCACGAGTCCTACACCAACTACATGCCGCTGCCTATCCGTCACGGCATGACCCTCGGAGAACTGGCCCGCTACATCAACGGCGAACGCCGTCTGCCCGGCCCCTCACCCAACATCCAGGTCCCCCTCAACGCGCAGCTCACCGTCATCCCGCTCCAGAACTGGCAACGCCCCCAGTATTACGACCAGACCGGCCTCCCCTGGATCAACCCCAGCCCCAACCTTCGCAGTGTCACCGCCGCCACACTCTATCCCGGAGCCGAACTCCTGCAGTTCACCAACGTCTCCGTCGGACGCGGAACGCCGATGCCGTTTGAGAACATCGCGGCGCCCTTCTTCGATGCCAAAACGCTCGCCTCAGCCCTGACCGCGCGCAACATTCCCGGCGTAAGCTTCACAGCCTCTACCGTGACCATTGCGGAGGACGCAAACCATTTCCCCTACCACGGCCAGACTCTGCCCGCCGTCCATCTCACCCTCACTGACCGCAACCTGCTTGATTCTCCCGAACTTGGCATCGAGATGATCTCCGCCATTCGCCGGCTCTATCCGCAACAGTTCGATCTCACCCGCGCCGACCGTCTCCTCGTCAGCGTCAACACCGTCCTCTCGCTCAAAAACAACGACGATCCTCGGACCATCGCGAAGTCATGGGAGCGCGATCTGGACGCCTTCCGTCAGCGTCGCGCTCGATATCTTCTCTACTGATCAACCTTTCTATCCATCAAAAGATGTATCCAGTTCGCTACTCAAGACGCACAAATTCACCACATCTCGGCCATTCCTGCATCACAATAGAAAGACCTTCAAAATAAGAGGGAAGATGTCTTATGCCGCGCATTAACTTTCATCTGCAACTTGTCGCTCTCAAAGATAAGCTCCTCGCCATGGCTGCTCTCTCCCAGCAGGCGCTTTCGCTTGCCCTTGAGGCATATCTGACCGGCAATCTTAGTCTTTGCGAGCACGTCAAGGAGATCGAAGCCGCCATCAACGCCGCCGAGCGCGACGTCGACGAGATGGCGTACGACCTTCTGGCCAAAGAACAGCCCATGGCTATCGACCTGCGCTTCATCCTCGCTGTCATCAAAATCAATGGCGATCTCGAGCGCATCGGCGACCAGGCCTCCAACATAGCTCAGCGAACCACAGCCCTCGTCGGCAGCCCCCACATCGAGCTCCCTATCGACATCCCCGACATGGGCGAAAAGGTAGGCGTCATGATCCGCAGCGCCCTCCAATCGCTCCTTGAAGCCGACGCTCGCCTCGCCGAAAAGGTTCTAGCGATGGACGATGAAGTCGACGAGATCAACCATCTCGTCCAGGCCGACCTCACCGAGTTGATGCAGCGTCAGCCCGAAATCAGTGCGCAGGCGCTCAATGCCATCATCGTATCCCGCAACCTCGAGCGCTCCGCCGACCACGCCACCAATATCGCCGAAGACGTCATCTTCTGGGTCCGAGGCTCAGACGTTCGCCACATATACTCTCTCGCCCAGGCGGAATAAAACTTTCCGAACCCATTGCTGATCCCATAGAAATGGGACACTTACGCGAAAGCGCGAACCATCTGGTTAAGGGCACGGCTGTAGAAAGTTACTCGGAAAAGGCGGCTTTAGCCGCCGATACCCATCTCGGAATACCCGGACAAAAACACGAAATCGCCCACTCCCTTGACGCCTAACTCATTGCGGATTAACCTTATAAACATGGTATTTGGCAGCAGCCTCGTCCTCCGCACCTGTCGTATGTGTTGTTGTGACCGGGTGTGCTGTCGCCTTTGCACAGTTTCGTAGACCTTTCCTGAGTCCTCGAACCCCAAGCAAAAGCCGATGCCGACGCCCACTCCTCCGAGTGGGATTTTTATTATCCAATGCTAAATTCAGCCCAAAGGATTTTCACCATGTCCACCACCCCGGCCCCCGCCGCCGTCAAAGAAACCAAAGCCCAGCGCTCTGAACGACTTAAGCTCGCCAAGAATCCGTGGGAAGCGTGGGATGAGGTCCGCCAGTTCGCCAGCCAGGGTCGCGACTCCGTTCTACCCGAGTGGACCGGGCTCTACTTCAAGTGGTGGGGGGTCTACACCCAGGGCGACGGTAAGGGAGTCACCGGCGGTGCAAACGGTGAAGGCAAGGCCACCGAGTACTTCATGATGCGTGTTGGCTTGCCCAACGGCCTGCTCACCAGTCAGCAGACCCGCGTCATCGGCCAGCTTGCCATCAAATACGCCAACAATCTCGCCGACATCACCACCCGCCAGAATATCCAGCTCCACTGGCTCACCCTCTCTGGACTGGTCGATGTCGTCGATTCCCTCACCTCCGTCGGTCTCTCCCCCAAGGGAGCCTGCGGCGACGTCGTCCGCAACGTAACCGGATGCCCTCTCGCCGGCATCGATTCGCACGAGCTGCTCGACGCCTCGCCCCTCGCGGTCGAGATCGCGCATCACCTCACTGCGAACCCCGAGTTCTATAACCTCCCCCGAAAATTCAAGATCACCGTCTCCGGCTGCCCCGTCTGGTGCACCTTCCCCGAGATTAACGACGTTGCCCTCACTGCCATCAAGCGCACGATCGGGGGAGTCGAAGAGATCGGCTACACCCTTCGCGTTGGCGGCGGCCTCTCCACCGAGCCCCACATCGCCACCCGCATCCCCGCCTTCATCCCGCAGGACAAAGCCCTCGACGTCGTCACCGCCGTCGTTCGCATCTTCAAAGAGCAGACCGACCTGCGCGAGAACCGCACCCGCGCACGGATCAAGTACCTCTTCATGCGTCACGGCTGGACCGCCGAATCGATGCTCGCGGCCATCGAGGAGAAGCTCGGTTACAAGCTCGATCCCAACCCCGTCGCCCTCGAAGACATTCCCGCCGATATCTATCGCGACCACATCGGAATCACCTCACAGCGCCAACCCGGCCTCTCCTCGGTAGGAGCCTCCGTCCTTAACGGCCGCCTCACTGGCGAGCAGCTCATAACGCTTGCGGATCTGGCCGACAAGTACGGCAACGGCTCTCTCCGTGCGACCATCGGGCAGAATATCCTCATCGTCAACGTTCCCAACCGCGAGACCGCCGCGCTCGTCGTCGAACTCAATACTCTTGGCCTCAACGTCGACGTCTCTCCCTTCTGGCGCGGAGCCATCGCCTGCACTGGAACTGAGTTCTGCAAACTCGCGATCGCCGAGACCAAGGCCTTCAACAAGTGGCTCGTGGCCGACCTCGAAGACCGCCTTCCCGGCTTTGACCAGCAGATTCGCCTCCACGTCACCGGCTGCACCAACTCCTGCGGCCAGCACTGGATTGCCGACATCGGCCTCGAAGGCAAGAAGATCAAGAAGGACGGCCAGATGGTCGACGCCTTCTTCTTCTGCGTCGGAGGCTCCATCGGCAAGTACGCCAAACCCGCACGCCAGCTCGGTTATCGCGCCGCCGCTACCGACGTCCCGGCAGCTATCGAGCGCCTCCTCACCGGCTATCTCGACGCCCGTACCGAAGGCGAAGACCTCCGCTCCTACTTCGCCCGCACCGACGACACCGTTCTGCGAGCTCAACTCGCAGGCGAAGTCATTGAGCCGGTCGAGCGGGACGCTCCTCCCGTAGGCGCAGGTCGTTTCTCTCCAGCGGAATAACTCCATTCCACATGCTTCGCAGCAACGGCCACGACAACTGTCGTGGCCGTTGCTTTGTACCGCCCAGATATCAATCTCCAAAGGTTCGGACCCATCTGAAGCACTCGATCAGATCTCCGCCTCAATCTGTGATCCATCCTTCCCCACCGGCAATTTAGCTTATGGGGATCGTGGTTTTTGTGCAGCAAACCCAGGAAAGATTTCAGATGGAAGACACGTCTGAACAAAATAAATCTTCAATTTCCGATCGAGATGATAATCTTGCGGCGGTTATCCCATCAATTTTTGAGATTTAGGCTTGGAGCCTGTTAAGGCCGATGAAAAATATCTGTTGCTTTGCGTTACTTTTGCTTGCTGCCGTCTGTGTGACATTAACTGCCTCAGCAGAAACCTTCCGGAATCCGCTTCGTATCCCGACAGACTCCGATCCCGCCAGTTTATCTGTCATTGATCTCAACAAGGACGGACTCCCCGACATTTTATGGGGAAGCATCGGAGCTGCAGCCGGCGTGCATACCCTGCTTGCTCAGCCGTCCGGAGGTTACCTGCCCGGACCAACCTTGACCATGCCTGTGAACGTCACCTCTGCCTGCGTCCCAATCGATGAGACTGGCGATGGCGTGGTGGATCTCGTGTGTCCTTATGATTACCAGTTCACCGGCGGCATCTACACCTTTCCCGGCAACGGAGATGGCTCCTTCGGTACTCCCATCATCACGCCCATCTCGAACATTCCCAACAACGGTGGTTGGATTGCCCTCATATTTTACTCAGTCGGAGATCTCAACGCGGACGGGATATCCGACATGGTTGTGCTTAGCGCAGGCCAAGGAGCTGGATTCACGATGCTCGGCGATGGTCACGGAAAATTCACCGTATCCTCCACCATCGCTTCTCTCAACAGCGCCATCTCTGTAATTCCTTATGCCATGGATGCGAATGGGGATGGCAAGATCGATCTTCTTTTTTCGGACGGTAGCGTTTGGCTTGGCAACGGAAATGGTGTCTTTACAAATGTAGCCAGGAGTCTTCCCGCCATTGGTGAATGCGTGTACCACGATATGGATCAGGATGGAAAGCCGGACGCCATCTGTGGCATACCGGAAGCTGTAAACGGCGATATTATCGGCGGCACGCAGCTACTAATCTTCCATGGCACAGGCAGCGGCACCTTCGACCCAACGCCGATCAAGACAGTCACCTATGGAGACCACAGCAACGAGTACAACGGGTTTGGAACATTCAGGGCTCCTATTGGCATCACGGATTTAAATGCAGACGGAGTGCCTGATGTTCTCGCGGCGGCAGGAGATGGACTTGCTGTAATTCTCGGACATGACCAGCTCGAATTCGATTATCCGGTGCACTATGCGACAGGCTATCTATTAGGGGCAGAATCCGTAAGGCGGATTGCCGATCTCAATAACGATGGCCTTCCCGATTTCGCAAATGTGGGGCCCAATGGAATTTACATCTCCTATACCCGCAAAGACGGAACCCTCGATACGGCTTCGGCCTATGAGGTCACTCAGGTGATCGGTTACCAGACCGTGGCGGACTTCAATGAAGACGGCATCCCGGACATCGCTGCAACAGGAGACCTCGCCATTGAGCTGAACCTCGGCAAAGGCGACGGAACCTTCAAATCTCCCATCGCTCTGCCTTCCTCAGGCATCAATTTCGGCACTCCGCTATCCCCGACCAATGCACACATCTATAGTGGCGACTTCAATGGAGACCACCATCAGGACATCATCGCAATCGGCTCATCGGCAATCTACCAGTACGACAGCTATATCCTCTTCGGCGAGGGTACCGGTTCCTTCTCTAGCCCCCGGCTCGTTACAGATACCTCCAATATCTTCCCGATGTACGACTCTCGGATAGTCGGAGACATCAATCACGATGGACAGGACGACCTGCTTAGCATAGACGACACCCGCCTGTACACATCTTTGTCCAACGGAGACGGCACCTTTACTACGATCGCTACGGCATACGCTTCAGGTCAGAATCAGGGCGTAATCCACCCGAAACCCGCCCTTGCGGACTTCGATCATGACGGCAAACTCGATGTGGCTTGGCCAGTGGGCACCAATGTCCTGGTCTGCAAAGGGCATGGCGACGGTTCGTTCGATTCCACCGTGCTCAGCCTGCCTATTCCAACAAGTGGAGCCGGCAGTTCTGCCGTCGCCGTAACCGCCGGAGACTTCGATGGCGATAAAAACCAGGATCTTGCCCTCCTGGTCAGTTGGCCGAATCAGCAGTCCTCCATATTTGTGTTCTACGGCGCCGGTGACGGTACTTTTACACCGGGTGTTCTGGCCAGAAATCTCAACCGGCTATACACAGGTATCTACTCCGCGGATCTGAACAATCAGGGACTGTCCGATCTGGTTGTCAAAACAAGTGGATCTCTCGGCGGAGGTTACGCCGTAGGTGTCGTCAATAGTCTGCCTAATCGCGCCTTCGACTCCGAGGCCAACTACTACGCTGGCACAGGTCTCGCGGACATCTCGATCGCCGACCTCAATCGCGATGGCTTCCTGGATCTGGTCTTCTCGAATGGCGATTACAACATTCAAGCTAACTCGGTTACAGTGCTCATGAACCAGGGCAACCCGCCTGTCACCGGCATCTTAACGGTCAGCCCCGAGCCGTCACAGTATGGCCAGCCGATAACTCTCGATGCCACTTTTGTCCCATCTTCCTTTACACCTGTGACTGGGCAGGTGACATTTGCTATGGACGGCTCGGCTATCGGCTCGGCTTCCATCTCAGGCAATAAGGCATCCTTTTCACCGTCCACATCCATATCCGTCGGAACACATACGTTTACTGCAAACTGGCCGGGCAATGCGGTCTACTCAGCGGTAACTCTCACGGCGTCTCATAAAGTCGACCCTGCCTCTAGCACCGTAACTCTTACAAGTAGTCTCAATCCCGCCCCACTGGGTGGAACCATAACTTTCACTGCGTTAATTTCGACATCTGCTTCCGCTGCCGATAGCTCCGGCAGTGTTACCTTCTTCGATGGCCAGGCTCAACTTGGTTCGCCTGTCCCGCTTGCTCCTACGCGCGCAGCCACATGGACTACGTCCGGCCTCGGCATCGGTTCTCACTCCATAACCGCTATTTACTCAGGAAGCGCTCAGGTGCTGGGCAGTGCGTCACCCGCTCTCGTGGAGTCCGTCACCTACTTCATCGGTGACTTCTCTATCCAAAGTACCCCGGCGACCGCTACCGTCAACGCCGGTCAATCCGCTGCCTTTCAATTCGCCGTCACACCCGCAGGTGGCTTCAGTGCGCCGATGAACTTCTCCTGCTCCGGACTTCCGGCCTTGGCCACTTGCGAATTCAGCCCATCGACGCTCTCTTCCGGTCAGGGACAGATCGCTCTGACTATCCATACGACCGGTTCTGCGCAATCCGCAGCTCTCAGCCCCTCCTATCAGCTGCCTGGTGGCGTTACAGCGATCTTCGCCGGTTTCGTCTTCTGCCTGCTGCCATCACGGTCGGGTCGGAAACGGCTCGCCAGCTCCCTTGTCCTCGCCATGATCAGCATGACTACGCTCTTTTTCACTGGCTGTGCTAGCGGCAGCTCTGGCAGCTCTCAAAAGGATCGTACTCCCGCGGGAACCTATCAAGTCTCCGTGACTGCACAAACAACCGAGCCGTCTCAGAATCTCTCCCACTCGTCCACCATCACCCTCACCGTTCGGTAGCCGGCTCTGCACGGCTGGACCAACTAAAGCTGGTCCGGAAAAAACGAACCCTACAATATCAAATAGGCCACATACAAAAGCCCCGCAGAGTTTCTGCGGGGCTTTTCTGTGGATCTCAATTTTTTGAGTGGCCCTAAAGGCCAAGCTTCTTAACCTCGTCGTTGTAGTACTTGCGGTAGAGGATGTCCCACTCCTGAGAGCCTTCGAGGATAATCTTGCGCTGCGAGGCGATCTTCTGGCGGGCAGCGGCGTCGATCTTCGTCTCCTCCGTAAGAAGCTTTTCGAGGGCCTTGCGCGCCTCCTGACGGATCGTGTTGCGATCCTCGAGGAAGTCGCACTCCTGAATCTCCGCCAAAGTATCGGCAATGGTATGGGCGAGTTTGTTGACCTTATCGCGCGAGATTCTCACAGCACCGCCTTGTACTTGCGAGCCAACTCGTTTTTGACCTTTTTGAACATCTCCGGATAGCTCGCCCCGGACTTGCGCATGTCTTCCTGAAAAGCCTCGAGGATGACCCGGACTTCATCGTTGATACGATCCTCAAGCGAGAGTTCATCGACCATGGCGGCTGCGACGCGTTCGTCCAGGATGGCCGGCTTCTCGGTCTGAATCATCTTCTGCGCAATAAGATGCTTTACAGTCTGGCGCGCCAGATAGCCTACGTAATCTTTAGAGAAAATCATTGACTTTAATTCGAATATAACACGCGGATATCGATGAGGCGACGGGGGTTCCCTACTTCCTATGGGGACACTGGTCGTTGTTGACGCAGGATTCAGCCAGGCGCAGACGTTCCACTGGGCGTCCCCCGACGAGGTGCTCTCGAACGATCTCCTCAACATCGCGGGGGTGCACGTTGCCGTACCAGACGGCTTGGGGATAGACAACGACCACCGGGCCATGCTCGCATTGATCCAGGCAGCCTGACTCATTCGCCCGGACTTTGTGCTTGAGTCCGGCCTCTTTTATGGCGTCTTTGAAAGCTGACTTCAGCTTTTTGCTTCCCTGTGGAAGACAGCTTGGCCGTGAAGCGGAATCGTCTCGCTCGTTGGTGCAGATAAACAAGTGGTGTTCAAAAAGAGGCATGCTGGTTGGATTCCATGGTGTGTCGAAGGATGCACAAGGGCTTCCGTTGAAAGGGTGTCGCCCCGGCATGGTTTTTGAGACAATAGCCTTTCGATGCATCCTGACAATCTCATCTCGCTCAAAGACGACATGGTGGCCTTTATCTCCGGCCACGGTATGCGAAGAATGAACGGCTACGTCTCCGACGAGGTTCCGACGGTTCTCTTTGAAGAGGAGGACCCCGACGGCTGGAAGGACTTCGTGGAGTTGGCCAAAGCCTCAGGGGCTCCGTTTGTGACCATGAGCGAGGTTGTGCTCGAAAAATCGGACATCGCCACCCTGATCGAGCAGATCCGCGACCAGATGTATCCGGACGATGAGTCCCCGGAGATCGAAGATGCCGAACGGCTGGTTCGTCATGTAGGCAAGATCGGTTACCTGCAAATGGGCTTCGCATACCAGGGTGTGATGTTTCTCTTTGAGGTGGCTACGGACTGGTACGACACCTTCCAGGACCTGATGGAGACAATAACGGATCTGGGCAGAATCGTAGTGGACGACCACGAGAACGACGAGTAAGACGAGGCAGGCGCAAGAGTGGTCATCAGCCAGGCTGAGGCACAACGGGAGTGGGTGGCGCGCGGTGCCGATGAGGCCGATATCAGGCACGTGATGTCGGTGGCTGGCTGTCCTCGTGGCATCGCAAAAATACTGGCCTCACGCGGTCTCGTGGATGAGGCATCGGTCAAAACTTTTTTTTCACCCTCCCTCAGCGACCTGATCGATCCGATGAAGATGCTTGGCATGCAGCCGGCTGTCGAGCGCATCCAGCGTGCGGTGCAGAATTCCGAACCCATCCTGATCTATGGCGACTATGACGTCGACGGTACAACGGCAACCGTCCTGCTCAAGACAGCCATCGAGCGCAGCGCCCCCAAAGAGACCCCCGCCATTGTCAGGTACCACGTACCCCATCGCATCCGAGAGGGATATGGGATGCGGACAGCAGTGTTAGCCGATGCGGCTGCGGCAGGAATTCGCCTGGTCATCAGCGTGGACACAGGAATCCGCGCCTTTGCCGCCGCTACGGAAGCCCAGGCACTGGGCCTGGACCTGATCGTAACCGACCATCATCTGCCGGATGACGCGCAAGGCGTTCCCCATGCACTCGCTGTCATTAATCCCGCGCAACCCGGCTGTGAGTATCCATTCAAGTCACTCTGTGGAGCTGCGGTGGCGTTCAAGCTGGCACACGCCATTCTGCGCGCGGCCTGTGGCAACGATGCCGACCAGGAGCGCCTGGAACGTACCCTCATCCCGTCGTTCCTCAAGCTGGCGGCGATCGCGACCATCGCCGACTCCGTCCCGCTGGAGGGTGAAAACCGGGTGATCGCAGCATTGGGCCTGCGAGAGCTTCGCAATCCGGTACAGGCGGGGCTTCGTGCCCTGATGGAAGTCGCGCAGATTCCCACGGATCGTCCCCCCACGGCTGCAGAGGTCGGTTTTCGCATCGCGCCTCGCATCAACGCCGCTGGAAGGATGGATATCGCTGACGATGTCGTCGAGCTGTTCCTGACGCGCGATCGCGAACAGGCACGCGCCCTTGCCTCCAAACTTAACCGTTTGAATGACGATCGCAGGGCAACAGAAGCCAAAGCTCTCGAAGCGATCGACGAAAGACTTGCTGGAATGCGAAACCAGGACGGTCACTTCCCCGCCCTGTGCTTCGTGATGGACGATCCGGAGTGGCATCGAGGCGTCCTGGGGATTCTTGCCTCGCGCATCGTCGACCGTACCGGCCGCCCTGCCCTGGTCCTGACGCACAACGACGGGCAGGCTCACGGTTCGGGTCGGTCCATCGCGGGATACCATCTGCTCGATGCGCTTACCTTCGTACATGAAGAGGGTGACCTGTTTGAACGCTTTGGCGGCCATGCCCATGCTGTGGGATTTTCGCTGCCCTCGGACCGGGTGCCTTTATTACGGCAAAAGATGGAACAACACAGCGCTGCCGCACTCGTGCAGGGAATGCTGGTTCCTCCGCTTGAGTTCGATGCCGAGATAGAGCTGGAAGACCTGAATGCGCATTTCTACGAATGGGTGGAAAAATGTGGTCCCTTTGGTGTGGGCAACCGTGAACCAACGTTTGTCACTCGTTCAGTTAAGCTCGCTTCGGCCGTTCGCGTTATTAAAGAGCGACACGTGTGCCTGGAAGTAATCTCTGGCAGTGTACGGCTCAGTGTGCTGGGCTGGAGCCGGGCAGGCACTCTGTGGGCAGAGCTCTGCCAGCGCATGGAGCTCGCCGCGGAGTCACGGATCGATATCGCCTACAGGCTCAAGTCCAAAAGCAATTCCTGGTACACCGGTCTTGAGCTGGAGCTGGTCGATCTTCGGCGCGCAGAACCATCAGAATGATGAAACGACGGTATGTGTCGTGGTTCATGGCACAGAAGTAATTCCTTTGCATCGCCTTAGGAGCGCAAAGCGTCTTATATACTGACCCTTCGTAATGCCAACGACAGAGACAAGACGGCTCAACCCTTACGCGCTGGCGGGAATCATTCTTGCCCTCGTTGCTATGGCGATTCTTGGAATCCGCATATTCACGCGCGATGTAGTCGACGTGCGCGCGGCCGCGGTAACCCATCAAAATTTGTTAAGCACTCTGCCCACCAATGGTCGGGTCGAGCCTATAGACCCGTTTCAGGCCCACGCGTTGGCTCCCGGAGTAGTTTCTAAGATCTACGTCCAGGTAGGGGAGAAGGTAAAAAAAGGCGACCCCTTGATCAAGATGGAGGATGCGGATGCAGTCTCCAAGCTTGCGACAGCTCATGCCAGCTTGAGCAGTGCCCAGGCCACTCTCCATGACATCCAGCAGGGTGGAACACAAGAGGAGCGGCTCTCCATGGCGGCCGATCTGAGCCGTGCCCAGCGGCAGCAGGCGGACGCAATGAAGAGCCTGGCGGCACTCCGCCAGCTCCAGCAGAAAGGCGCGGCCTCCGTCAGCGAAGTGGCCTCCGCGGAACAAAGGCTGCAAACCGCCGATGCAAGCCTCAAAAGCATTCAGCAACGCCAGACCGATCGCTACAGCGCCACCGATCGAAGCAAGGTCCAGGCTCAGATGAACGATGCTCGCGCCACAGTAGCTTCGGCGGAGAGCGCTTACGGCAATGTCAACATCCGCTCCCCCCTGGCAGGAACGGTCTATTCCATCCCGGTCACGGCCTATGATTTTGTCAATGCAGGCGAGCCCTTGATGGATGTCGCGGACCTGAATCGCATCCAGGTTCGGGCCTACTTCGACGAACCGGAGATCGGCAAGCTTGCGGTGGGGCAGGCGGTAAAGATCACCTGGGATGCTAAGCCCAATGAGACCTGGCACGGGCATATCAGCCGTGCGCCCTCAACAGTCATCGTGTACGGAACAAGGAATGTCGGCGAGTGCATTATTACGGTGGATGACGCCCAGGGGGACCTGCTGCCCAACACCAACGTAATCGTCACGGTAACAATCTCGCAGCGCTTCAACGTGCTCAGCGTTCCACGCGAATCCCTGCATACCGAGGGAACCAGTGACTATGTCTATCGCATCATCCAGGGAAAACTGGTGCGCACGCCCGTGCAGGTCGGCGTACAGAATTTGAACCGCGTGGAGATCGTAAGCGGACTGACCGAAAAGGATACGGTAGCTCTGAATGCGACCAGCAACCGCGATCTTTCGAACGGTCTGGGTGTAAAGATCGTCGAATAGCTTATGGCCTTTCCCCTCCCCTCGCTCCATGCCCGTCTCGCTGTTCTGCTGGTCGCGATGTGCTTTTGTGCAATCCCCATGCGAGCAGACGACGCGCAGGCCGATGCCCTGCTCAAGCAGGGGCGCGTGGATGATGCCGCCACCATGCTGGACCAGGTCCTTGCCGCACAAGCTCAGGATGCCCGGGCGCATCAACTTTTGTGCCGGGTCTTCTACGCCCAGGATATGGCAGATTCGGCGGTACACGAGTGCGAGCAGGCGGTCCATGACGACCCTTCCAGCAGCGACTCTCAGATGTGGCTGGGACGCGCCTACGGCCTGAAGGCGTCCCAGATCAACATGCTGAGCGCCTTTCGGGTTGCAAAGAAGGTCCACACCGCCTTCGAGCGCGCTGTGCAGCTGAATCCGGCCAATGTGCAGGCGATGAGCGACCTGGGCCAGTTCTATGTGGCGGCCCCGGGCATCGTCGGTGGAGGAGTAGACAAGGCCGAAGCGCTGGTGCCGCAGATCATGCCCCGCTCAGCCCAAAAGGCGCATCGTCTGCTGGCATTGATCGCCAAAAAGAAGAACGATATGGCAACCGCCGAGGCCGAGTACAAAAATGCAATCTCGGCTGGAAAGGCTGCCGATGCATGGGTCGATCTCGGCCAGTTCTACCAGGAGCAGTCACAGCCTGACAAAGCCGTTACCGCGCTGGAATCCAGTGTGCAGGCCAACCGAACCAGGAACTCCGCGCTCGTGGATGTCGCCAGCATCCTCACGGACATTCATCGCCGGCCCGATATGGCCGAAAAAGCTCTGCGCGAGTATCTTGCTTCTCCTGCGAAAACCGACGATGCCCCGGCCTTTAAGGTGCATCTGCAGCTTGGCGATATCCTGAAGAGACGCGGCGACACCGCCGGAGCCCAGCAGGAGTATGCTGCGGCCCTGGCCCTGGCATCTAACTTTGCTCCCGCCCACAAGGCGGTCCAGGGTGAATGAGGCGAGGCGCGTTACCATAATTCGATATGGCAGGAGTCTCCCGCAACGCATGACCTTTCTACGAAGCCTTTTGATCGTCGCGGTGTGCGCCTTCGGTGTATCTTCATCGGCGAACGCCCAGATCTCGTTCGCGACCGCGATCGACCTTGCCCTCAAGAACAGCCCAAGGGTATTGGGGGCACAGGCTGAGGTCGACAAGGCGCGCGAGGTGCTTATTGAGACAAAAGATGTCTATGTGCCCTCCCTAAGCTTAGGCTCCGGTCTGGGTTACACCTATGGCTTTCCCTTTGGAGCGCCCTCTCTCTTCAACATCACCATCCAATCGCTCCTCTACGACCAGTCTCAAAAGAATTACATTCACGCTGCGCGCGCAGGACTTGAAGCCGCAAATCACAATCTTCAGAATGTACGGCAGCAAATCATGGAAGACGCTGCGACAACCTACATCTCTCTGGACGCCGACTTTGAGCGCACGCGAGCTGGTGGAGAGGAGTCAGGCTTCGCTACTGAACTTATCAGGATCGTTCAGCAGCGATTCGATGCAGGACAAGACACCCAGATCGAACTCACACGGGCGAAGCTCACTGCCGCGAACCTTCGACTTCGCGGGATTCAACTTGAAGATGATTTCAACAACCAGCGCGATCACCTCGCCCTCCTGACCGGCCTCCCTGCCGATGGTCTGACAACGGATCATGCAAGCATTCCGGCCTTTCAACCGTTCGATCGCAAATCCACCCCGGACACCGTTCTCCCCGAATCGATTCAGGGGGCGTACTCGATCGCCCAATCTAAATTGCAGATGGCATTTGGCGACTCGCGCAAGATGTATCGCCCGCAGATTGGCCTCGGAGTGCAGTACAGCCGCCTGGCCAGCTTCAACAATTATGCGGACTACTATCGAGAAGGAAGTTTCAACAACTACAACAATCTCCAGATCGGCCTCCAGTTCACTCTTCCCCTCTTCGACAAGTCCAAGCGCGCCAAGGCTCGCGAATCCCTCGCCGAAGCGCGTCGTAGCCTCTATGAGGCAGACCAGGCACGCAATCAGTTCCTCGAAGGCCGCCGCAGGAGTAACAATTCCATCCGAATGCTTCAGGCGCGCACGGAGGTCGCATCTCTGCAGCGGGAACTTGCTGAGAATCAGATTGACGTAGTTCGCATTCAGCTTCGAGACGGAACTTCTGGCGGCCCTCCGACGACCCCCAAAGAAGAGCAGAACGCACGCATCCAGGAGCGCGCCCGCTATCTTGACTATCTGGACGCAGATCTCCAGCTCCGTCAGACCCAACTTAACCTTTTGCGCACAAATGGCCAGCTCGAAGACTGGTTGAAATCGGCATCACAATCCCAGGTCCCCACTGCATCTAAGCCCTAATGAACTGGAAGGCGATCGCCGTCGTCGTCATCATGCTTCTCCTCGTGATCACTGCTGCGGGATTCGTGCGCGACTCGCGTGTAGAGACCGACTTTCCGGCCATCCGCGCCAAATCTTCCGAAGCCGATGTACGCCGAATCATGGGGGATCCGAAGGAGATTCAACATTCCTGCGATGCCTATGGGACCGCTGTCACACCGGACTGTAACCACGTCTTTATCTATCGCTCCATCTTCTACCCTCTTCGCAACAAATACTGGCTCGTCTTCTTCGATGAAAACAATCAGGTTACCGCCACATCGAGCCAGCAGTAACCACGGGAGAAACCCCGCAAACAGGTTCCCCAGGGTGGTTACCGAATGGTAAAATTGAACCTAAGATCATGCCCCTCAAGACACTGTTCCTAAACCCGCCCTCCTTTGAGAACTTTGACGGCGGCGCCAGCTCACGCTGGCCCGCGACCCGCGAGATCGAATCCTACTGGTACCCGGTATGGCTCGCCTATCCCGCCGGCATGCTCGAGGGCTCAAAGCTGCTCGATGCTCCGCCGCATCATGTCTCGGCCGAGGAGACCATCGAGATCGCTAAGGGGTATGAGTTCCTCGTACTCTTCACCTCGACGGTGGGCTGGAGCGGCGATCATGCCCTCGCTCAGGCCATCAAGAAGGTCAATCCATCCATCCGGATCGCCTTCGTAGGCCCCCCAGTCACGACCGATCCCGACCGCGCCCTCAACGAGTGCAATGTCATCGACTTCGTCTGCCGCCGCGAGTTCGACTTCTCCGTCGTCGAGTACGCCAACGGCAAGCCGCTGAACGAGATCCTCGGCATCAGTTACAAGGACGCATCCGGCATCATCCAGCACAACCCCGACCGTCCACAGGTCGAGGATCTGGACGCTATGCCCTGGGCCACCAAGATCTACAAGCGCGACATGGACGTCACCCGCTACAACGTGCCGTTCCTGCTGCACCCCTACATCGCGCTCTACTCCACCCGCGGCTGCCCTGCCCAGTGCACCTTTTGCCTCTGGCCGCAGACACTCTCGGGTCACGCGTGGCGCAAACGCTCCAGCGACGACGTTGCCGCTGAGATGAAGTGGGCCAAGGAGAACTTCCCACACGTCAAGGAGTTCTTCTTCGACGACGACACCTTCAACATCCAGAAGGCCCGCACCATCGAGCTCTGCGCCAAGCTCAAACCCCTCGGCATCACCTGGTCCTGCACCTCGCGCGTCACCACCGACCGCGACACTCTCAAGGCCATGAAGGAAGCCGGCTGCCGCCTTCTGATCGTCGGCTTCGAGTCCGGCGACCCGCAGATCCTCAAAAACATCAAGAAGGGCGCAACCGTCGAGCGCGCCCGTGACTTCGTCAAGGACTGCCACGACCTTGGCCTCATCATCCATGCCGACTTCATCCTTGGACTTCCCGGCGAGACGAAGGAGTCGATCTGGAACACGATCAACTTCGCCAAGACGCTCGACTGCGAGACCATCCAGGTCTCCGTCGCCCATGCCTACCCGGGCACCGAGTTTTATGACTTCGCCGCGAAGAACAACTTCATCACCAACGAGAACATGGAAGACGGCGGCGGCCATCAGATGGCGCACATCGAGTACCCCGGCCTGCCCACCGAGTACGTGATGGAGATGGTGCACAAGTTCTACGACGAATATTATTTCCGTCCCAAGGCTGCGGCCCGCGTCGTCTGGAAGGCCATAGTCAACCGCGACGTTCCCCGTCTCTACGTCGAAGCAAAATCCTTCATGAAGCTGCGTGCCCAGCGCAACAAAGCTGCACGCGCAAAGAAAGAAGAGAACGCACTCAAGGCGCAGGAATCCGTCAGCATGAACGCGTAAAACTTACTCTAACAAGGGCATGGGCAGCTGGTTTTTACTAGCTGCCCATGCTTCTTTTACGGACTTTTAACACCCTTTGCGATTCAACTGGTAAGCACACCTGATTGAAGCGAGGATTGATGGTCCGTCTTCCATTTGCTGCTCTAATCCTTTTTTCCTTAGCCGCCAACCTATCTGCACAGAGTTTGCCGGATCCACCATCGCCCGCTCCTGAAGTTGTGCAGCCCTCCCCCGCCTCTCCGTCTTTCATTCGCCGGTTGGCAGCAGCCTATCGCGAAGATTGGTCACCATCAGCCGCTTCCTCCACAGAGGCTCCAGAGCGTCGTGGCTTCCCTGCTCCACTCGACTCTCCTCCCTTTCCCAGCACCGATTACTCCGTTGGCGGCACGCCAATCATCGGCGCCCCAGACACCCAGTCCTACATGCTCATGCAAGCCATCAACGGCAATCGTAGCCGCACAAAGGTCTACGGATGGTTCAATGGGGGATTCAATGTCAGCACTTCAAATAAGGGAGATGGTGCAAACGCCCCCGCAGCGTATTACTACAACCCCAACCGCGTCACTCCTGATCAGGAGGTGCTCTACATCGAACGTCTTCCCAACACTGTTGGGAGCGAGCACATTGACTATGGTTTTCGCTTGGCTACTCTTTATGGCCAGGACTATCGATACACCACAAGCAAAGGAATCTTTTCTCAGCAACTCCTGGCGCGCAATCACGAATACGGCTTTGACCCCGTAATGTTCTACCTGGACATCTACGTGCCGCACGTTGCGAAAGGAATGAACATCCGCGTAGGGCGGTATATCTCCCCTCCCGATATCGAAGCGCAGCTCGCACCGAACAACTACACCTACTCCCACTCAATCCTCTATGCCATCGACCCTTACACGCAGACCGGCCTTATCGCCAGCATTAAACTCTCCGACCACTGGTTAGTCCAGGCAGCTGTCTCGAGCGGGAATGATGTAGCTCCGTGGACAAAAGATGCGACTCCTACAGGAACCGCCTGCGTAAATTACACATGGAAAACCGGCGGTGATGCGTTGTATGTCTGCGCGAACTCGTTCAACAAAGGAAAGTACGCCTATAACAACGTCCAGCCCTACTATACGACCTGGTATCACAAGATCAATTCAAAGTGGCACACCGACACAGAGTTTTGGTACATGTATGAAAGAGATGTTCCGAACATAGCGGGAAATGTCGCCAACCCTTTGCCAACGGAAACTGGCGCGAATGGAGCCTTTTGCTCTGCAGGAAGACTCACCTGCTTTGCACCTGCTGACGCAGTCGTAAATTACCTTGAAGACAAGATCGACCCCCATAACTACATCTCCATTCGCAACGAATTTGTAGACGATTTTCGTGGGCAGCGTACCGGCTATGCGACGAAATACACCGAGCACCTGATCGGCTACGGCCACTGGGTCGGTTCCACAGTCCTCTTTCGCCCAGAACTCCGCCTGGAACACTCTTACAACCGTGCCGCTTACGACCTTGGAACGAAGAAGACACAATTCATCGTCGCCGGCGATGTCACCTATCACTTTTAGCGTCGAAAGGCAGCTGGTCACGAATCAGCTGCCTCTTTTCTTTGCCCTTCACACCATGAAAGCATTTCGAACTACAGTCGACCTGTTGGTCATTTCAATGTGAGGGATCTTCTTCATGTCCAATGCGGATCAAAGCATCACTGCGACAGATGAATCAGAGCTTCTCGAAATCATCCAGCGGTGGTCAAAGGCCGTTCGCGATGAAGACTTCGAAGCCATTCGCGCACATCACGACCCCGGCATCCTTATGTTCGACGTTCCCACGCCCTTCCTCTCTCGCGGAATCGACGCCTATATGGAGACCTGGAAGTTGTTCTATAAATTCGCTCCCACGCCCGTCAAATTCGATTTCGACGACATTCAGATCCACGCAGGCGACAAAGTCGCCTTTGCTACCGCCATCGGACACTGCCGAAATATCGAGCCTGGCGGCCAAACGATACCCCTCGATTTTCGCCTCACCCTGGGGTTTCGCAAGATTGACGGCCAATGGCAAATCGTTCATGAGCATCATTCGTTGCCTGCCGAGTAGCGGCTTATACTACGGCGTGCCCTTCGCTTTTAACAACGCCAAGTGTTCTTCCAATAACACTTGGCCTTCCGGCAAAATCTCACCCTCGTTCTTACACGGAATGAACCGAGTAATACAGTCAAAGTGAAAATCCATCAATTTAGCTCGCTCAGAGATCTCTTCGTCTGGTGAATAGCCGACAATTAAGCCAAATTTTGTCTCTCTGGCCGAGCTGTGCGGATGCATTCTCGATAGCCTATTGTCGTAGTCAGGATATTTGGAAGAATCTGCAGTCTCGGTCGACGTAACAGATAGCTCCGACATATAGCCACCTCCGGGAAAGATACCAATCGCGAACCGGTAGCCTGACCATTTCCCAAAAGCTTTTCGATGTCACAATCCCCTTTTCTACTGTGAATCCCGCCGAGATTCCCGAGAACCGAAGTCCAACGTTGTCGGCAATTCGTGGCATCCAGTTCATAACTCCATAATCTGGATATCCCCAAAATCAACGTGGCAGAGTGTGTTCCATTCCAATCCCGTATTGGCATTTTTCAGGACTACACGAATCGCCTAAGTGGCGAAAACCCCACTTTTTCATCAACGCCTCTGCATCGGTCCATGAACTCTTCGACACCTCTAACGATTGAATATCGGCAAGCAATCTTTCGCCACGCCAACGTAACAACCATTGGTTAGCAGCACTCCAAAGCCACGCACAAACCAGAAGAGCTGACACCGTGAATAAGACGCGACGAAACCATGTAGAGAGAGATTTCATTTACGGAAGTAGAACACGATCATCGTTTCCACAGGCGGTTAAATCTTTAGCCTCGAGCGCATGTATCTCACGCCTACAACTGCATCCGCTTTCGATGACTGCTTAATGCTGTCATCGAAAGTACCCCCGCGAACGGCCCCAGCGCCAAAGGAAGAAAACTCCAGCGCCATCCAATATGCTCCGCGAGCGCTGCCGTCGTACGGATAGAGACCAACGTCAGTGCAAAACCAAGTCCCAGTTGCAGCGCCAGTGCAGTGCCGACATAGCTAGGATCGCTCAGCTCCGTCGCCATCGCCGAGAACTGTGCCGAATCGCCGATCACCGTAACGCCCCACACACATGCAACCACCGCAAAGAGCCACAGAGGGCCATCGAAGAAGATCCCGATGCCCATGGCGCATAGGCCCGAAAGCGTCATCATCAATCCTGCAGCAAACGTGCGGCTCGTACGATCGGCAAGCACACCGCCCAGTACCGCTCCCACCGATCCCGAGGCGATCACTCCGAACGTTATCAGCGATGCAGTCTTCACTCCGGTCACTCCCATATGGGGAGAGGCTGCGCGAACGTACGCCAGCAACCATCCCCACATCGCATACAGCTCCCACATGTGCCCGAAGTAGCCAAGGTTGGCCAGAAGGAGCGATCGGTTCCTCATCACCGCTCCCATGCGCCGCAAATCGAACACTGCCCTGCTAAAAGGAAATGGGCCTTCGAAAGCAAAGATCCACAACACACCGCCACCCGCCAAAGTACAGGCCGAGGCGACCACCACCACCGCCCTCCAGTCCACACGATCCGTCAAAAAGCGCACCAGGTGCGGAGAGGCAGACCCCAGCGTCAACGCTGCGATGACAAAGCCGAGCGCCACTCCCCGGCCTCGTACGAACCACGTGGAGACCAGCTTCAGGGCCGGAGGATAAACTCCCGCAAGCGCCACGCCGGTAACAAAGCGGGCAGCAAGCAGAGCGGCTGTAGAGGGAGCCCAAAGCAGGCTTAGATTCGCCGCCGCTGCCAGAAGAGCGCTGATCCCCATCAACTGGCGAAGGGGCACAAGATCGGGGAGGCAGACCAGGCTCGACAACAAGGCGCCCGTTACAAAGCCAAGCTGCACCGCATTCGTCAGCCATGAAACCTGTGCCGCCGACAGGTGCCATACCTGGGTAAGTTCCGGCGTGATCGCGGTCGCCGAGAACCAGCTCGTCATGCACAAGACCACTCCTGTGCAGATCAACCCCAGCATGCGAAGGTGCATTCGATGGAAAGCACCCTCATCAGTCAACCTTCGATCCTGCACGAGTTCCCGGTCCTTCCCGAAAGGCGATACTCAGTTCTAACATCCGAGTTTCCGCCACAAGGCAACCAGGGGGAGAAGCTTTCTACCTCCCGCGCAAACTCATAGCCGTATACTACGGCGGGGATCACGTCCTCCACTTGAAAGGAACTCAAGATATGCGCTCTACCTCTCAATTCCTTATGTTTGCCTCGATCGCCTGTCTGCTCACCGGTCCAGTCCGGGCCCAGGAATCTCCTGAAACCAACCGCAAGGTCGCAGGCGGAGGCATCACGGTAAAAGGTTGGGAAGGCAAAGTCGACGCCGATGCCGAGAAGGCCGGTCAAACCGTGAAAGACGCTAAGTTGTCGGAGGAGGGCAAGACCCTCGAGGTCACCACCGGCCCGGCCATCACCTACTGGAATCCGAAGAACATGGCCAAGGGCGACTACACCGTCTCTGCCACCTTCAACGAGCCCAAATTCCAGAATCTCAACACCCACCCACATCCTTACGGAATCGTCATCGCGGGCAACGGCCTCGGCACCGCCGACCAGAGCTACATCTACTGCGCCGCCTACGGCAACGGCAACTTCATCGTCCGAGGCTTCGGCCCCGAGCCCTTCCAGCTCAACGGCCGACGCGAAGCCAACGATGCCGTACACAAGGCTGCAGGCGTAGGCGAGCCCGTCACCCAGGAGATCGCCATGCAGGTCAAAGGCGACAAGGTCTCCTGCATCATCAACGGCACCGTCGTCAAGACACTTGAGAAGGCGGACCTGGTCACGGCCGGTAAGCTCAAATCCACCGATGGCATCTATGGCATCCGCTTCGCCCACAACACGGATGCGACAGTCAGCAATCTCAAGATCACAAAGCCTTGAGATCCATCATTCGCAGCCTTCTGCCTTAGGAATCGCAGAATAACTAAGAAAATACTTTAACTATTTCAACTAAGTTCCAGAACAAAGAGGCCTAAGCAGGGCCTCTTTGTTCGTATTAATCTCCAACCAAAATATTCCCTGTGAGCGAAGCATTTAACCCCTTGAAGACATCCCGGTGACAAACGGCTGGACCTCCCGGCTATATCGTGATCCTGCAATAAGTGGCTGAACGATAAGCCAGAGGTAAATCCCTGTTGGTAGCACCGGAGAACTCCAAATGGCTTCCTTCCCCAAGTTGTTTCTTGCAGGTTCCGGCCTCGTCCTCTGTCTCGGGCTGGTCTCCTGCGGCGGTTCCTCTAAACCTCCTGCCGATTTCATGCTCTCCTCCAGCCCCGGAAGCGTCTCGCTTGTTCCCGGCGGCCCAGCTCAGCAGATTAGCGTCAATGCCACGCCGGCAAACGGCTTTACCGGCATGGTCGCAGTAGCGATCAGCGGCTTGCCCAGCGGAGTCACCGCGCAGCCCGCTTCCCTCACCCTGTCACCCGGAACCGCCCAGATCGTCGCCATCTCCGCAGCCCCGGCTGCCGCCGCCGGCAGCGCGACAATAACGCTTACCGGAACCTCGGGAGCCCTCTCGCATACTTCTTCCATAACGACGACCATCGCTCCTCCTCCACCCGATTTCACCCTGTCAGTAGCTCCGACGTCGCTCACGATTACGGCCGGCGCATCAGGCTCCCAGGTCAGTCTGACCGCCGCACCCATCAACGCTTTTTCAGGAAATGTGACCGTCTCCATTACAGGTCTGCCAACCGGAGTCACCGCAAATCCTGCAACCCTCAGCCTTGCCCCCGGAGTTGCACAAAGCACCACCCTGAGCGCAACGGTGACCACGCCAGCAGGAGCGTCCACTCTCACCTTCACTGGAACCTCCGGCAGCCTGACCCACAACTCCGCGCTTGCATTGACCGTTCTGTCCGCCGCAATGACAAACGCTCCCGATGTCACCACCTACCATTACGACCTCGCGAGAACCGGCCTGAACTCTAAGGAGACGATTCTCACGTCTGCCAACGTAAATTCCACCCAGTTCGGCAAAGTCGCCTTCTACAACATGGATGGAAAGGTCGATGCCCAGCCGCTCTATCTCGCCAATGTGCCCATCAACAACAAGTTTCACAACGTGATCTATGCCGCGAGCGAACACGGCACCCTGTATGCCTTCGACGCGGACGACAACACCCTGCTCTGGCAGCTCTCTCTTCTAGGTACCGGCGAAACCCCCAGCGACGACCACGGCTGCTCGCAGATCAGCCCCGAGATCGGAATCAGCGCGACTCCAGTCATCGATCGCAAGCAGGGTCCCAATGGAACCATCTTCGCCGTCGGAACCAGCAAGGACGCAAGTGGCGGCTATCATCACCGCCTGCACGCGCTTGATCTCACCACCGGAGCAGAGATCGGTAGCCCAACCGAAGTCACAGCCAGTTTTCCTGGAACCGGCGATAACACGCAGAACGGCAACGTCGTCTTCGATCCCGCGCAATACGCAGAACGATCGGCGCTGTTGCTGCTGAACGGAACCATCTACACCGGCTGGACCTCCCATTGTGACCGAGGACTCTACACCGGCTGGATCATGGGCTACAGCGAGTCCACCCTCCAGCAGACACAGTTGCTGAACGTCACGCCAAATGGCCGCATGGGTTCCGTCTGGGGGAGCGGCAATGGCATGGCCGCGGACAGCAACGGCTTTCTCTATGTTCTCGACGCCAACGGTACCTTCGACACCACCCTCGACAGCAACGGATTCCCCTCCAAGGGTGACTTCGGCAACGCCATGCTGAAGCTCTCCACCGCAAATGGCAAACTGACGGTTGCCGACTACTTCAACATGTACAACACGCAATCATTGTCGAGTCAGGATCTCGATCTGGGATCGGGCGGACCGCTCCTTCTGCCAGACCAGACAGATTCGCACGGGACAGTGCATCACCTCATCGTCGGGGCAGGAAAGGACAAGAACATCTACCTTGCCGACCGCGACAATCTGGGCAAGTTCAACCCGGCTACGAATCCGGCGGATAACAACATCTACCAGGAGCTGGTGGGCGCCAACCTGGGCCTGGCCTACTCGTCGCCGGCCTATTTCAATGGAGTTCTTTATTACTCCGCAGACGGCGACATGTTGAAGGCATACCCCATGGTCGACGCAAAGATGTCTACGACGCCCACAAGCGTATCGCCAACCAAATTCTCACACCCGGGGCCGACACCAACCATCTCGGCCAATGACACGCAGAACGGAATCGTCTGGGCACTGGACTCAAACACAGCCGGTCCCGCCATTCTCCATGCCTATGATCCCACCAATCTCGCCAACGAACTCTACAACAGCAATCAGGCTCCGAACGGGCGCGACGCCTTTGGAAATGGAAACAAGTTCATTACCCCGATGATCGTCAACGGCAAAGTTTACATCGGAACGCCAACCGGCGTTGCGGTCTTCGGTCAGTTGTCCCACTGATCGAAGCCTCTGAGTCCGGCTGACAAAACGTCAGCCGGACTTTTTTTGGTCTCGGCCCGAGTGCAGCTCGCATCTAAACAATTTTTCAGGTTCATAAAAACGAGTTGGGATGCCTTATCGCCTCGAACGAACGACCTTCATTCCACGAGCACGAGAGGAAGTCTTTGCCTTCTTTTCAGACGCCGGAAATCTTCAACTCCTCACCCCGCCGTCTCTGAACTTTCGTATCCTTACTCCCCAACCCATTCCAATGAAAGAAGGCGCCCTCATCGAGTACAAAATTGGACTCTTTGGGATTCCCGTACACTGGCGTACCCGCATCGAAACCTTCGAACCGATCTCGCTCTTTGTCGACGTTCAGCTCAGCGGACCCTATCGCCTGTGGCGCCATCGCCACGAGTTCGACTCCGTGCCTGGAGGCACAGAGATGCGAGACCGTGTGGATTACGAACTTCCTTTTGGTCTGTTGGGATCAATGGTCCGACGGCTCCTGGTCCGACGTACGCTCGATCGCATATTCGATTACCGTACCGAAGCCATCGAGAAGATCTTTGGAAAATCAGCAGCCGGCTCGCGCTAAGGCAATCATTGCCGCCTGTCTTCTCTTCTCGGCCCTGCACGCGTGTCATGGTTTTGATACCTTTAATCCAGACTGCGTGTCGTCTCTTTTGGAGATGCCGTGCGGTAACCATCGCATGAAGCACGCTCTCAAGCCTTCCCAGTACCTCATCCTGATTGCCGTCATGCTGACCGCCTCCGTCGGAGACACCCTGCTGTCCCGCGGCATGGCACAGGTCGGCGCTGTCGACTTTCAGCATCTTCACTTACTCTGGGTGGCGCTCTTCAATCCTTTCGTCATCTCCGGCATCATCCTGCTCATTGGTTTCTTCGCGAGCTACATGACGGCGCTCAGCTGGGCCGACCTGACCTTTGTCATGCCTGCCACCGCCTTCGGCTACGTCGTTCTCGCTCTGCTCAGCCGCTTCTGGCTGCATGAGCACCTGTCCCTCTATCGATGGGGCGGAATCGCCCTGATTGTCTGCGCCGTTGGCTTTGTCGCGGGAGGCCCTTCACGCACCGAGCATCCGGAAGAACACCATGAGCTCGGTCGAATGGATTCAGGAGCAGGACGCTGATGACCACCGCCTCTGCCCTGCGCACATGGAGCGCCATCGGCGGTGTCGCCGCCCTTGCAATTCTCGGCGAGGTTCTGATCGCAGCCGCAATGCGGCGGCTTGGAGACCTCGACCACCTCCGCACCAAACCCGGGATGCTCGGATACCTCGGCCCCATTCGCGCCATCCTTTCAAGCCCCGTCTTCCTCATCGGCGCATTCTGCATGGCGTTCAACTTCTTCGCCATGCTCTACGTTCTGTCCATTGTCGACCTGTCGCTTGCGGCTCCCGCCATCGCCTCGCTCACCTACATCGGCAACGCCATCGCCGCCAAACTCTTCCTCGGCGAAAACGTCGACCGCCGCCGCTGGCTCGCCGTCCTCTTCGTCTGCATCGGCGTCATCCTCATCTCTCACTAGAGAACCGCCTGAAACTTCTCATCTCTCATAGAGGACCGCCTGAACATCGAAGGATGCCTAGCGAATCCTCAAATCATCACCCACAACCGGCCAATACTCCCACTACTGAGCAGCACCGTATTCCCACAATCGGCCAGTCCGTACCATACAATCGACCAGTCGATCCCCCACAACCGTCATTCCGAGCGGAGCGCAGCGGAGTCGAGGAATCCCTGTATTTTGCCTGTGCCACCCAAACCTCCCAAGGCATCCGCACTCATGCAAATCACTCCGAACCATGCCTCTGATGCTGCGAAATTAGGGTAAGAGATTACTGACGAGAAGCCGATTCTTCGCTCCGGTGCTTGTGCAGGTTTACTCCTGAGGTTCTTCCAGACCGGTTGCACAGGGTGCGGAGCTAGCATTGACCTGCGAACCCCACAAAATCCAGCGCTTCGGCAGTGGAGCGTTACTCAAGGTGATGCTGTGCTGCGACCCGCCCGAGAATTCTTCTTCCTCGCTTTGCTCATGCTTCCGTTTGCACATAGAACATTTGCACAGCAGCACCTGGCCCCGTGGGAACCAACTCCCAGTCATAAGCAAATGCCAATCTGGCCCGGAACGCCGCCCGACAAGGTCGTATACGACGGCCCTGAGTATTCCGTGAAGGCTGACCGAAAGAACGAGCTCGTTGCGGGAAAACCGTGGGTATCGGAGGAACGGGTTGCCATTCCTACAATGACGGTCTATGCGCCGACTGGCAAAAACACAGGAGCTGCTGTCGTCGTCTTTCCGGGTGGGGGATACCAGATCCTTGCGATGGATTTAGAGGGCACGGAAGCCTGCGATTGGCTGACATCGAAGGGCCTCACCTGCATCTTGCTGAAGTACCGCGTCCCCGGTTCAGAGAAATTGCCGAAATCCGGAGCCTATCCGAAGACGCCGCAAGCACTCGATGATGCTCAAAGGACGATCAGCCTGGCGCGCTTCCATGCCGCTGAATGGCATATCGATCCTCATAAAATTGGTGTCCTTGGATTCTCCGCTGGTGGGCACCTGGTTGCGGCAACAAGCGTGCATTTTGATAAACGCGTCTATCCTGCTGTTGACGCTGCGGACCGGACAAGCTGCCGTCCCGACTTTGCCATCGCAATTTATCCGGGACATTTAGCCGTCGATAAGAACAGCTTCGCGCTCACTTCCGATATCAAAGCTCATCTATCGAAGGCAACTCCTCCCACGTTCATCCTGCAGAACGAAGATGACGAAGTAGATGGAGTTCAGCAAGCCCTGTCTTACTTCGCCGGTCTCAAACGAGCCGGAGTTCCGGTAGAAATGCACCTCTACGCGCAGGGCGGCCACGCATTTGGCCTCCGCCGCACAGAGCTTCCCGCTACGAAGTGGCCGCAGCTTGTAGATGTTTGGCTTCAAACCATCAAGATGACCCCTAAATAGTACGAGGGCTCAGTTGCCGAAAACCCGGGCAAAAAGACTGTCAAGCCATCGCTTCAGCTTTTATACCGCAAGCCGCAGGATTATAAAGACTTACACTTCTCATTTTGATGCCGAACAGATACCTCTGTCTCGATAGAATGAAAGTAGACGAAGGCACGCGCACAAAGAATGGTTCGTACAAGGATCAAATCTCGAGGTCCGGACCTAACCTTTTATTTTTGAAGACTTTGACACAATAAGACGGGGGGCGGGGGAGGAGGCTGGAGAAGCTTCATCAGTCCCGTCGCCGGAAGTTTCAGGAGCCATAAACCGCAGCCTGCTCCCCGGCAGCAAGACGCCTCTGTCCTGTTCATCCAATCACTCGATTGGTAAACGACATCGCCGCTCCCCGGCCGAGGATCCACAGCTTTTCGGCTGTAGGCACGCTGATACGGCTGGAAAACACGTCACCCTTCGCCGCGCCGATCTTGCCTAATAAGCGGTGATAGATCGCGACCAGCACCCAGAGCGCCGCCCTGCTGTCGGCATCGATCATGGGCAGAAGTTTCTCGGCAGATTGGTAGTACTGCTCTGCCCGCACTCCAAGCGCGGACAACATCGCGCGATCCGTGGGTGCCAGCGCAGCGCCCTTCGCCAGCGCCTCCACGCGCTCGACCGTCATGCCATGTTCCCGCAGCATGTCCAGAGGAAGATAGACGCGGCCACGTTCAGCGTCTTCCTTCACATCGCGCAGGATGTTGGTGAGCTGGAAAGCCACGCCCGTCTCCTCGGCGAGTTTTTCAGCTTCAGGATTCGTGTACCCAAAGACGCGGATACACACCAATCCAACGACCGACGCAACCAGGTAGCAGTACCGGTAAAGATCATCGAAGGTCGCAAAGGTTTGAACCTCGCCCGTATTCTGAGCCCGTGGTTCAAGATCCATCGTCGTTCCCTGCACCAGCTCCTCAAGGAGCGCATCAGGAATCTCAAATCGCCGCTGGGCGTCATTGAGCGCCAGAAACACTGCGTCTTCCGTAGGAGCCCCAGAGCGGGCTGCGCGCCAGTCTGCAACCCACTGGGACATGACCAGCCGCCGTTGTTCTATCGAAACCGACTCATCGTCTGCAATATCATCCGCGCGCCGCATGAAGGCATAGATTGCACACATGGCATCGCTTTTATGCTGCGGAAGCACGCGAAAGGAATAATAGAAGTTCTTCGCCTCACGCTTTGCAATCTCACGACAGGCCGTATACGCCTCAGGAATGGTCACCGCAGCATCCCCGCTCGAAGCTTTTCAACCAGGACGCCGCCCAGCAGACGCATTTTTTTGGCCTTCGATACGACGGGGCGGCCACGCAGCACGTCATAGTTCTCCGCCACGATGCCGTCCAGAATGGCATCGCCACTCTTGCGAAGGAGGTTCAAGGTCACGGCCAGCTCGCGATCAACATGGTGGCTGATTTCGCCACCTTCCGCGAGCATTGCACGCGTCCGGACTACGAGATCCTGCACCATCGCGCCAAACTCAGGCGTGAAGACTCGGCCTTCGATCTGTCCTTCGTCAACCTGGAAACGCGTCATCGACTCAGCGGGAAGATAGCGTCGGCCTCTCTCCTTGTCTTCCACAACATCCTGCCAGAAGTTCGCAAGCTGTAACCCCGTGTAAACCTTATCGGAGAGTAAGGCAACCTTCTCGTCGCGATACCCGCAGGCACAAAGCACAAGCCTGCCTACGGAATTGGCGGAGTAATGGGAATATTCCATCAGCTCTTCCCACGTCTCATACTCGGGCTTCACCTGGTCCATGCGAAACGCTATCAGCAGGTCGGAAAAGAGATGCCGCGGAAGATCGCAGGCACGGATTGTCTCGTGCAGCGCCACAAAGACTGGGTGCATGGAGCGCTCCGGCGCGTCATAACACTCATCCAGCATCGAACCCCAGGCATCGAGCAAGCGCGTCGCAGTTACAGGATCCTCGACTTCGTCCCCCAGGTCATCGGCCACACGGCAATAGGAATAGATACTCTCGAGGTGCGGCCGCACCCTGCGAGGAAGAAAGATCGTCGCCGCGTGAAAGTTCTCGTAGTGGGTACGGGTCAGCTCTCGGCACCAGGCCTGGGCCTCTTCGAAGCTGGGCCGTTCCAGTGGCGTAAGGTATTGATGGGGTGCTCCCAGCAGCGCGTGCTCAGCCGTACTCAGCTCATTCACCGAGACACTCCCTTGGGAAAGACAGCGGTTTTAATCTCGCGCGAACCGCCGGTGCGCGTGAGCATGCGCGCAAAGACCTCCGGAATCCTCTCGAGGCCAACCCGCTCCGTGATGGCCTCTTCGCAGTGAAAACGGCCGCTGGTAATCAATTCGAACGCGGCTCGGCATGTCGCCGGCGTGTGATGGAAGCTAGCCTTCAGGGTGATATCGCCGTAGTGCAACCGGTTGGTATCCAACTGTACCCTGGTGCCCCTCGGCGGCCCGCCAAAGAAATTGACGACGCCCCCCTTCCGCACCATATCCACCGCCCACTCCCATGTAGCCGGCGTTGCGACCGCTTCGATCACCGCGTCTGCACCCCGTCCTTTCGCCGTAAGAGCCCTCGTTGCGGCGACAACATCCGCACCTGTGGTCGTCTGCACGACATGGGCAGCGCCGAACAGCTTCGCGGTGGCAATCTGGTCATCGCGCTTGACCACAGCGATGACCCTCATTCCGGCAAGTTCGGCAACATGCATAAACATCAGTCCAATGGGACCTGCTCCGATCACCACCATCGTGTCGCCGGGCGATGCGCCTGTCTCTTCCAGGCCGCGTACAACACACGCCAAAGGCTCGGTTAGCGCCGCATACTCAAATGGGACATGATTCGGAATCTGAAGTGTATTTTTTTCTACGATGCGGCCGGGGATACGAATGTACTCGGCGTACGCCCCATTGTTGAACAACAAGTCCTCGCACAGATTCTGCTGGTTGCGCAGGCAAAAGAAGCATCGGTCGCAGGGAGCGGAGTTCAGCGCCACGACACGATCGCCTTCGCAAAAACCGGTCACGCCTTCGCCCACCTCTGCCACAATACCGGCCACCTCATGGCCGAATAGAATGGGCGGCTTTAACATCATGGCGTGATAACCGCGCCGATATACCTTTAGATCGGTCCCGCAGGTCAGCGCAGCTCCCACACGAACCACCAGTTCACCGGCACCGGCGCGAGGAGTCGCTATCCGCTCCAAACGCAGGTCTTCCTTGCCATACAGAACCGCCGCGATCATCTCACGAACCATCCTTACTATCTTCTCATCTCATGGGGTTACATTCCTATCCCTTACCTTCCTGATCCATCAACAAGATGCAATCTCTTCATTTATCCCCTGCATCTGATACTCTGAGCCACAGATACGACATGCCCTTCGTCTCTCCAGAGGATTTCGCAAAACAGAAGGTCGCCGCCATCCAGGAGTACTCCGTCCTCTCCTGGCATGCGGTCTCGGCCCTCTTCTCCCGGCCACGTTACTGGTCCGACATCTACACCCAGATGGATTCCATCGGCGTAGGGTCCATGCCGATCATCGTTCTTACAGGCTTTTTTACAGGTTGCGTCCTAGCGCTTCAATCCGCTACCTCCCTGAAAGCCTTCGGCGCTATCAGCATGACCGGGAATCTTGTCGCGCTTTCGATGGTCAAGGAACTGGGGCCGGTACTGACGGGCCTGATGGTTTCCGGCCGCAACGCCGCAGGAATGGCCTCCGAGATCGGTTCTATGAGGGTGACCGAGCAGATCGACGCAATGCGTGCACTCGGAACCGACCCCGTACGAAAACTGGTCACTCCCCGGCTCTATGCGACCATCTTCATGCTTTTTTTCCTGACCATCGTCGCCGATGCTGTGGGGATCGCAGGCGGCGCACTGGTCAGTGTGGCGCTTCTCGGCCTGAATGCCTCCTCCTACTTCCATGCCTCCTATCGTGCGCTCGAATACGCAGACGTGGTGCAGGGCCTCACGAAACCCCTCTTTTCGGCCTTCATTATTGCAACTGTGGGCTGTTACTTCGGCATGAGCACCAAGGGCGGAACCCAGGGAGTCGGCCGGTCCACCACGCAAGCCGTCGTCATCTCTTCCGTCTTCATCATTATTGTCGACTTCATCGTCAGCCGCGCCATGATTGGCATCTTCGGCAGGTGAGGACAAGCCATGGCTGAAACAGTGTCTACCCGCGATGACTCACAGGAGCACGACCTCCGCGAACAGTCAACCGTGGTTGAGTTTGACAATGTCTCGATAAAATTCGATCTAAAGCCGGTTCTTGAAGATATCTCCTTCAAAGTGTTTTCCGGCGAGACCCGCATCATTCTCGGCCCGGCAGGAGGAGGCAAATCCGTGCTGATGAAGCTGACCAATGGCCTGCTGCAGCCGGATTCCGGCACCATCCGGGTCTTCGGCGAGGACATTACCTCCATGCCTGAGCGCGACCTCTACAAGCTGCGCGCAAGGATCGGAATGGTTTTTCAGGAGTCTGCTCTGTTTGACTCTCTCTCCGTCGAAGACAACGTCGCCTATCGTCTACACGAAGAACACGTGTCTGAAGAAGAAGCCCACACCCGCGTTGTGGAAGCGCTGAAATTCGTTGAGCTTGAGCAGGCAATCCAGAAGTTTCCTCCTGAGTTGTCCGGAGGCATGCGGCGGCGGGTCTCCATCGCCCGCGCCATTATCTCCAAGCCAGACCTGATCCTCTACGATTCTCCGACGGGTGGCTTGGATCCGATTACTTCTACCACAATCATCGAGCTGGTGATGAAACAGCGCGACGTGAGCCACACTACTTCACTCATGATTACGCATCGCCTGCAGGATGCCTTCACACTGGCCATGAACCGCTTCAATCCCGAGACTGGAAAGATGCAGCCTATTTCCAATGGTGGCGTCGACGAAAGTACGAAATTTCTAGTCCTGAACGAGGGTAAAGTGGTCTTCGACGGAACCACTCACGAGCTGGTCAGCTCGACCGACCCATGGCTTCGGGCCTATCTCGCATAAGCCTATCGTTTCCCCTTCTTCCATTCTTCATACGGAATCCGCGGGATGCTCATGAAGCTATCGCGAGTGCGCACATAGGATCCCAGGCCGTTCATTCGTCCGATCGCGTGCAATTGCTCAGCACGGATATAGGGTCCGCCCGGATCGACATATTGATCTTCAACGTAGATCGAGACAACGCGTCCTAGAACAATGCGTGAGCGGCCGATCTCGAGCGTGGTATGCTCGCGGCACTCCAACGCAGCATGCGCACTTGCGATTCTCGGAACTTTCACCACCGCGGATGGAGCCGTCTCAAGGTTGGCCATCTCGAGCTCGGAGACTTCGGCAGGGAAATCTGTCGCACAGATGTTCATCTGCGGCGCGATATCTTCTGTAACGACATTGATGACGAATTCACCAGTCCGCCGGATATTATGCGCTGTGTCCTTGGGTTGGTGCTCCGGGCGATTCGCTACGCCGATTCCGACGATTGGCGGATCCGTGCAGAGGTAGTTGTATGCGCTAAAGGGAGCCGCGTTCAAGCCACCATTCTCATCCATGCTGGTAATCAGCGCGATCGGACGCGGGGCAACCAGGCCGATCAGAAGGTTATAAATCTCACGCGGCTTTGCCTTCTCTACGTCGAACTTCACGAGACCCTCGCTCTTCAAGACCTGGGAAACCGCCGAGGTCTCTACTCAGAGTACGCCCCCTCGACCTATCTTCAGCTTACTTCAAGCGCTCTTCGGCGATCTCCGCCGTGCCTCGTAGAGCTGATCCTGTGACAGGGTCGTTCTCTCTGCGAAAATCTCTGTCGCAAACAGATCGGTCATGCCTCAGAATCGGCCTACACATTTTCCCGGCTTGAGCTGACCATGTTCTCGCTCGTAGACCAGTCCTCTCCTCGAGCCTCACGTCCGAGGCCAGTAACGATTGCGATCGCGAAGGCACCTATCACCACAGTCCAGGACATGACTACGTTGAGCACCCCCCCGGAAAAATGCTGCGCAAGTTTTGCCTGAAAGACTCCATTGCGCGAAGAAACCAGGTTTCCCAATTGATAGGTAAATCCAGGAAAGACCGCGCGGACTGGTGCCGGTGCAAGCTCGTTAAGGTGGGCCGGAATCACGCCAAAGGCTCCCTGCACCGCAAACTGCATCAGGAACCCTCCCAGAGCCAGCATAGGGACGGTATGGGACCATGCCCATAAGGGAATCATCGGAATGGACGAAAGCGCTGCAATGATAATCATCCGCTTTCGCCCAAACCGTTCGGAGAGTGCGCCACAGACGATTCCTCCCAGCATCGCTCCAATATTGCTGATCACCACGATAAATCCCACCCTGCTGGGGTCCAGCCCATGATCCTTTTCCAACAAGGTGGGATAGAGGTCCTGCGTCCCATGACTGAAGGAATTGAATGCCGTCATCAGCAGCACGAGAAAGAGGAAGGTCGGCAGATAACGGAGAAAGTCTTGAAAGTTGATACTGGATCTTGCCCGTCCTTCAGCGCGTCTCCGCTGTTGCGCTTCCAGCCAGATCGGTGACTCCTCCACCTTGTACTGCATGTAAAACGCGAGTAGCGCCGGAAGGGCACCAATCATGAACATCACGCGCCATCCCGTCAGCATTCCCGTGCCATGCAGGTGCGGAAATACCGTGCCGTAAAGAGCCGCAGCCAGAAGGTTGCCGACGACATACCCCTCCTGCAGGAGCCCGGAGAAGAAGCCCCTTCCTTTAGCCGGCATCGACTCCAGCGCCAATGCCGCGCCTACACCCCATTCGCCTCCCATTGCGATTCCGAACAGGGCCCTGCACACAAGAAAGATGGTCAGGGTAGGCGCGAAGGCAGATGCCAGCTCGAAAACCGAGAACGCGATAATGTTGGCGATCAGCGTCGGACGTCTTCCAAATCGCTCCGCCAGCATGCCGAAGATCAAGGCTCCCACTGGCCGCATCACCAGAGTCCAGAAGATTGCTTCCGCAATCTGAGGAATGCCAACGTGAAAATCCGCGGCAATCGCCCTTAAACAAACTGTGAGCAGGAAGAAGTCGAAGGCATCGAGCGTCCAGCCAAGAAAGCAAGCCGCAAAGGTGCTGCGTTGGGACGAGGTTAGAGACCTGAGTTCACTGCGAAAGCCCATATCGCGAGATGCTAGCATCCGACTTCGCGGATGTCTCCAAATTGTCAAAAAGGACTTCGATTAAACATTTCGATAGCATGCCTGCCGCGCTGTCGTTACATTCAGAATATCCAAACGGACGGATCAGAATCTGCCGAACCACTCTTAATGGGCTGATCAATCTGAGCCGCAAACGATATTTATCTTTCGAAAGAGGAAATCTGCATGCGGAATCGATTTCTAACGGCCCTCGCCTTAGCCTTTACCTCCCTGGCCTGCACCGGCGCGCAAGCTCAAACCTCCACATGGAGCATCGATCCCGCCCACTCGAGCATCAATTTCGAGGTTCGACACCTGAGCGTCTCTAACGTTCATGGCTCCATCAACGAGCTCAAAGGCAACGTTGTCTATGACGAAAAAGACATCACCAAATCGTCCGTGCAGGCGACTGCGGAAACTTCGAGCGTCAACACCAATAATGCCAAACGCGACCAGGACCTGAAGTCTCCGAAGTTTTTCGACGTGGAAAAGTATCCACAACTTACTTTTAAATCCACCTCCCTTTCCAACGCGGGTGGAAAGCTTACGCTAACCGGAGACCTGACCCTGAACGGCGTAACAAAGGCCCTGACCCTGGACGTCGACGGCCCTGCTCCTGCGCAAACCGATAAGAACGGCAAGACCCGCAGCGGCTTTTCCGCCTCAGGAAAGTTGAAACGAAGCGACTTCAACGTCGGCTCGTCATATCCGGGCGCGGTCATCGGCGATGATGTGAAGTTCTCCATTGATGTAGAGATCGACAAACAGTAAGTGACAAAAAGAGGAGGGAAAGCGAATCGCCTTCCCTCCTCTTTTAATTTTCTTTGATCGTGAACGCTTACATCTTCGCACGCAGTGGCTGCATCGGTTCCGTCTGGGGCAGCAGGATCCCCTCAAGTTCCTGGGTATACTTCTTCAGCAACTCATGATGCAGGCAGTAGAGCGCGAGCTCCAGGCGATCGGAGACGCCAAGCTTGTCATAGACCTTGCGAAGATAGTTTTTGATGACCTGCTCGGTCGTTCCTATCTGATAGGCAATCTCTTTATTACGCATTCCCCGGGTAATGCAGCTGATGATGGCCAGTTCCTTCTTGGAAAGCTTTGGCTGCACCTTGGGATCGGTCAGAGTCGTTGCCTGGGCGCGGTAGGCCTCGATCACCCAGTTGATCGACCGATTGTCAATCCAGGTTTCACCTTCGGCGATCTTGCGTACACATTTGACCAGCAGGTCGGGCGAGATCGAGCGCGGAACCACGCCGCGAACCCCGCGGCGATAAAGCTCGACCGTATTGGACTCATCGGTCTCCGTAACCTGAACGATCAGCTTTGCATCGGGAGCACGCCGCACCAACTCCGGAATCGCGTCAATTGTCCCGGCAATCAGCTGTCCCTCGAGAACAACCACATCCGTGGGATAACGCTGAAGTGCTGCATACAGGTTACTAAGGGTTTCAACTTGCGCTACCACGCGGATATCATCTTCAAGGGCAAAGACCTTCCGCATACCGACACGATAGATTGCCTGGGAATCGGCGAGAATGACACGAATCCCTGTAAGAGATCCATTCTCTTCAATATGGTCTTCGGCATCCCCGGAAGGGTCAAAATGAACAACAGTCATAAGATCAAGCCTTTAAAAAATATTCGTCAATTACTGCTGCCGCCTTCTTCTCGCCGTCCTGCTGAAAGCTGCGAACGACGCGGCCAACACAATGGATTTTCACGTCGGTCGCCGACCCCATAACCGCCGAAGGCATGGCGATCGTGAATTCAATCCTGCTATTCACCTCAAGCGTGTGTTCACCTACAAAGAGAAGACCGTTCGCTGAAATATTTTCAGTAACCGCATGAAACATTCCTTGCGGGGTCTGAATCTGCAAGGGAAGCTTCATGGGAAACCGAACCGCTGTGCGAACGGGATTCTCCTCTTTCACCTTCATCCAGTGGCCCATGAACCCTCCTTTCCCTTTCCTGCTTGGTAACGGATTAGATACTGACACACAGGAGTCTACAGCACAAAGTAACCACCGTAGATCTTTTTCTGCGATAAAATCCGCTCGGAAGTACCCGCCCCGGTGACCTAGCCCTTTTTGAAGCGCAAAATGAGCCAGGAAGATCAGGTTCCATTGCGAAAACAGGGGATTTCCGTCATACTTAGGTGTTGGGTTCTGTCGCTTACCTGATCCGTGAGATTCGGCGGCTCTGATGTAATCACCCAAAATAAAGTATTGAGAGGCTTTTCTCGTGTTGATGATTCGTTTGGCGCGCGTTGGAGCGCGTAAGCAGCCCCACTATCGCATTGTTGTAATCGAGAAGGACCGTGCTCGCAATGGTCGTTCGATCGAGGTAGTCGGCACCTATAATCCGCGCACCAATCCCGCCAGCGTTGAACTCAAGCGCGAGCGCATCGACTACTGGACGAGTAAGGGAGCTCAGCTCTCCGATCGTGTCGAGAAGCTCGTAGCCAGCGCACCTGCAGCAGTAGCGGCTCCGGCAGCCTAGTTACCTTTTGCAATCTTTGGGAATCCGGTAATAGTTCCCAAAGATTTGCTAATGCCGAAGGTTCCTCGTGTCCCACAAGGGAACTCATCACGTAGACTTCAGGTATTGCGATTCGGTATAACTCGGGTTTCTCCAGGGATAAAACTCCATGGATGCAGCCCGGGCGTATCGACTAACCGCGGCTACGCTCGTGCAGTACACCCCTGATCTCGCAATATAGACGAGGCTAAACGGTAGAGCAGACCCCGCATTTGTGATCCCCAGGAGGTGTGTGATGACCCAGTCCACGCAAAGGGCGGGCGAAAACGGCAGCTATACAAACATGATCGAACTGGTCACCGATATTGCGCGTGCCTTGGTTGATTTCCCTGAAAACGTCTCAGTTGAGACGTTTGACGAAGAAGAGGCAACTGTAATTCGCCTCCATGTCGCTCCCAGCGATATAGGCAAAGTTATTGGCAAACAAGGAAGAACCGCGCGCTCGATGCGCACCATCCTGGCAGCGGCCAGCATGAAGATGAAGCACCGCTTTTCGCTTGATATCGTTGAAGATCATTCGACACCGGCTTAATCTTCTTTTTCCGGCTGCCGACTCCACAGTTATCCTTCCGTTATGAAACCAGATTCATCGGCATGGACGATACTTGCCCATTTGCTTCGTCCGCAAGGTCGCAAAGGGGAAGTATTGGCAGAACTGTTTACCGACTTCCCGGATCGCTTCACAGAGCGTGAGGATCTCTTTCTCGTTCCATTCGGCTTTGCAGGAGACCGCTCGGCTGCCAGACGCGTCGATATCACCTCCTCGTGGCTTCCCACTGGAAAAAACAAAGGACGAGTCGTACTCCAGTTTTCCGGAATCGATACCATCGCCACTGCCGAAACGATCTCTGGGCTCGATCTCGCGGTTCCCAACGACCGCCGAATGCCCCTCGATGAAGAATCGATCTACATTAGTGATCTGGTGGGTTGCACTCTCTTCGATGACGCTGTCGCAGTCGGAGAGATCTCTGACGTGCAGTTCCCTGCCTCGCCCAATGGAACCCGCCTTCCCGAAACGGCGCCTCTGCTGACCGTTCTTGCGGAAGATGGCAGCGAAATCCTGGTTCCGTTCGTCAAGGCCTTTATAAAAACCCTCGATCTTCCGGCCAGACGCATCGTCATGAAGCTGCCGGCCGGCCTGGTCGAGGTCAACCGCAAAGACTAGAAACGATAACCGAACCCGATCGAAAGAACTGGATAGACGGGAATGTTGCTGAGGGTATCGTTAATATCCTTGATCTCATCGCGAAGGCTCTGCTGTGCCTCTGCATTGTCTGCGAAATTGAAACATCCATCTTCAGCGCAGGCACTCCCGGTAAGGGTGACGTTGATCTTCGGCGCTCCGGTGTAGGCAACTCCAAACTCGAGAGGGATGGAGATATGCTTGTGTTCGCCCGGAAGCAGATTACGAAAGCCAAACGTAACCATAGGCGAAACGCGTCGCGGAAAGATCAGCCTCGCGTCGCCGTGAACCGGATCGTCAACGCTGTTGATAAACGTCTCATCACCAAGCGTGAACTTTGCCCCTGCAGGAACGTGAGAGAGAGCGGTGACGTTGTTGTTGGCGTAGAGCAGACCGGGACTGATATGGAAGTTCCTTCGTCGCGGAAACCAATCCAGGCGGAGGTTTCCTGAACGCAGGCGCATATCGGAGTCGTAGTGAAGACCATCTACGTCGAAGTCATAGCCGAAAGACATGAAGTTCGCTCCACCGCGCACGTCGAAGTGCCGGGCAAGAGGCGTAGATAGATCGAAACCGGCGCCCAGTGTATTGGCGATCAAATCGATGCGCCATGACCGAAAGAGCCCGCCCTCGCGCGTTGGTGCTGCTCCCCCGGTCACCATCGCGGATGCCGAGTCTGCCGCCGCGCTGTCGCTGTCATTCGGGCCATGACCCTGCTCCCCGGCAGCCGCGGATGAAGATTCTGTGCTGCTGGAAGACTGGCTTTGTGATATCTCCTGTGTTAGCGCAACCTTTGCGTAAACAGAGGGATTAGCGGCTTGCAACAGGAACAGCGGTAGTGCCGCTGAAATCATTTTTAGGCAAAGCCCTCGCAGGCTCATTTTCACTTGCATCGTGCATGTTGTTCGTGTTGTGTTTACTCTGAAGTTCAGAGCTGAAAGTTCGCGAACCCATCGTGCTGTTCGCTCAGAGAGCGTCGACTTTATTCCCAATGCGTTTTGACCTCATTTCCATCTTTCCGGATTTTTTTGCCAGCGTCTTCGAGTACGGAATTCTCAAACGTGCTCGCTCAACGGGTCTGGTGGATATTGCGACTCACGATCTGCGCGCTTATACCCACGATCGGCATCGTACGGTTGACGACAGGCCCTTCGGCGGTGGAGAAGGCATGGTCCTCAAACTGAAGCCAATTTACGATGCCCTTTCTTCATTGAACATCACCCATAAGCGGCAGCGTGATCCCCATCTTGAGTCCGTGATCCTGCTCTCGGCTCAAGGCCGCCCCTTTACCCAAAGGGTCGCACAGAAGCTTGCTGCGACACAAAGGGTCGTGTTGATCTGCGGGCGCTACGAAGGCGTGGACGAGCGTGTCAGTGAACTGCTCTGCGACCGCGAACTCTCCATCGGCGACTATGTCCTCTCAGGCGGAGAACTTGGAGCCGCGGTGATCGTCGATGCCGTCGTTCGGCTGTTGCCTGGAGCGCTGGGACATCCTGACTCCTCCCGTTATGAGAGCTTCGGTGCCGATGACGCTTTGGAGGAGACCGAGCTTGCAGGCGGGCCTCCGAGAACAACTCATGGAGCGGGCGGAATCCTCGATTATCCGCACTACACCCGGCCAGCGGAGTTTGAGGGAATCGCCGTGCCGGAAGTCCTTCAGGGCGGAAATCACGATGCGATTCGTTTATGGCGAAGGAGGATGGCGATTCGCAAGACACTCGAAAACAGACCCGACCTGCTGGAACGAGCGAACCTCAGTGAGCAGGATCAAAGGCTTCTGCGCGAGGTTGTGGCCGAACGAGCGGACAAGTCCGGTGGGGACAGTTGAATCGAGGTCGATTCCTCCCGTTCGGGCGCGGTTTAATCTCCCTAATTGATTGAAATCGTGTAAACTAAAGACTCGAGTTCATACAGGAAAAGTCGTC